>Ga0208901_1000012_pt1 | contig 126891 bp, 111 predicted proteins | sample AntAceMetag02UKF_FD_184764 | JGI IMG/M metagenome (GOLD analysis project Ga0208901, IMG submission 184764) | Saline lake microbial communities from Ace Lake, Antarctica - Antarctic Ace Lake Metagenome 02UKF (SPAdes) (version 2) | ecosystem: Environmental > Aquatic > Non-marine Saline and...
CTTTGAGTACATTGAGGTATTCTATAACAGAAAACGAAGGCATGAATTTCTTGATTATATGGCACCCGTAGAATACGAAGAAAAATATGCCAGCAATTAATCTGTCCGTTTTATTGGGGGAGCCTCAGATCACTAAATTCAGGATGATCTATAATACCTTCTGTTGCCGCAAGTTGTTTAGCCTCTTCAAGGTTTTGCCTGGCCCTCGAAGCTGTCTTGTCTACCATCTTGGTTTTCTGGCTGAGAGTCATTTGGGCAAACCGTGGCTGGCTTAACATTTTGACTTTATCTTCAGCCGATTTGACATTTCTTTCTGCCATTTTGACAAGCCCCCTGACTTGATGGGAGAGTTTGCCAGCAGATGCCGCTTCTGTTGATGGCTGGCTTGCTGCGGGGGATTGGGAACCTGATTGGCTTGCTGTAGGAGTCAATGGGGAGACTGGTTGACTCGTTGTAGACGTCTTGGTTATTGGCTTTACCACCGGCTTATCCGCTAAGGCCTGTGGCTTACTTGCCTGCAATGTGCCAGAACCACCACCAAAGTCGCGCCCTGTCTTTCTCTCAATAGATTTAACAATTTTAGTTACTTTGTTTTCAAGAGTTTTGATACCTTTGTTAGTTGGATCCTCTTGTTTTATTGACTCAATTAGAGCTTGCACCGATCGTACTCCGGCAATCGCCTCATCATTTTTACCCGAAAACATTTGCCTTTCACTTGTGCGGAGATCCTTATTGGCCTGTTTCACAAGAAGTTTCACATCTGCTGCTCCAGCAAAGGCTGGAGCAAGAAAAGAAAGAGAGAGTGCTCCAACAAGAAACAGATTGCAAATTTTCCTGTTTGGGGAAAATGAAAGTGTGTCGATTATTCTGGTTTTCATAGTACCTCCTGATGATAAGTAACTGTTTGTTCGGAAACTGCCTTAAAAAGCCTTAATGTGATACCGCCCGCCAACCAGTTTAGCAATTAACGTTGAGCATTGTAAATTATTGAATCTTGTTCAAGAAATCGCACCTAAGTTGAATATTTAACCAAAAGTCTTCAGAAACTCCAAAATGCTTTGCAAGTCGTAAAGCTGTACTTGGAGTTATTCCAAACTTTTAATTAATAACTTTATTGATTCATTGGTATGGAACATGGATAGACTTCGATAATTCTTTTTGGGTTATCCCCATAAGCTTTTACAAATTCTACAAGCAACATTTTTCATAGATGAAGGCATTATCTTTCTGTCGTTTTAGTATTTCTACCATTTGACATATCTTCAGTTCCAGTATTAAAAAATCTTATATCTTACATACACAGCAATACGGGTCTCATATTATTTCAAAGGATACAAGTTTGTTTTTTAATCATTCGGTTTTATTCAGTAATCTTTGATACGTTTTGTGTTTGCTAATCGGTGGACTTTTTCAACAGGAAATCGGAAAAATTGAAGATGTAAGATTACATGGCGGCAGTTCTTCGGAAATTTCTGAGGAACTGCAGCCATGTTATAAGAGTGGCGTGTTAGCTTTGTTTTATCCCGGGTATTCTTAGCTGTTTTATAAACCTGTATCAAATTGGAGAAGATCTCCTTTGGTTATTGTCAGTTCATCAGACACAAGGAGTGGTTCATCCATATCCTTTAGCAGGACACTCAATTGATAGGTACCTGGTTGAACAATGTAGGGGCGCCATAAAGCCCAGCCGTTTCCTTCCTTTACAATATTCAACAAAGTTTTATCACCACCCACTGTTTGCAATAGCCAACCGTTAACAGATGAATCCTGAGCCTCTTTTAGGACTATTCCTGTATCGATAGTGATAACGCATTCACCACCGTCAGGGACGGTACAGACGTCTGAAACAAACAGTGGTGATTTTGGTTTATTATCCCGGCCGACTTCTGGGGCAAGGGTAAATGTATAATCACCTGCAGGAAGGGGCTTAGCTAAATAAAAGCAAAAAGCGTTGCCGCTTTTTGCTATCTGGATAAGACTGAACTCCGACCCATCATTTCTGCTGATGGATAATCTGTGGGCAGGAATTCTTTCCAGTGCTTCAGCCATATTGATAATAAAGAGTCCCGGTTGTACTTCGGTGGTCTCTCCACCATTGATTTCGTATGTTCCATATGAAATTTCAGAATCCGGTTGATAGTTCGAATTCCCAAAACCCGCAATTAACTCATAGCTGCCGGCAGGGAGTGGATAAAAAGCGTCACTTTTAATGTTTTTTAGCGTTCTTAAGACCTTACTGTCTTTTGTACGGATGATTTTGATCGCATTCAAACTGCGCAGTCCTTGTTCCGGAATAACGATGTGAATTTTTCCAAGGCCAGTACTTTTTTTCTTCGTTGTGGTTTTTGCCTTTTCAAATTCCACCTTTTTCACGACTTCAAATTCCACTGTTTGCAGGGCGGCAAGAAGGGACGCAGAATCTGCGGCACTAAAATACTTTCCTCCTCCAGCAGCTGCCATACAAGAAAGCTGTACTTTTTGTTCTTTGGTCACTCCAAAACCGACAACATGAAGGACGAACGTAACCCCCGCATCTTTTAATTTTTTGACAGCTGCACAAGGGGCTTTGTGACAGGTCTCTTCTCCATCACTCACTAGAATGATAGTGGTTTCCACCTCTTTATTTTTCAGTTGATCAGCCACATTCTGGATTGCAGCTGCCATGGGAGTCTTACCTTTCGGCTGAAGTCCCATAACCTTTTTTAACAGACCGCTTCGGTCATTGGAACCAGATGGTATCAACGATTCAATATCGTTACAGTCTCCTTTTCTGTTATGACCATAGGCAGTGAGTCCTACCCGTACTTCTGCGGGAATGGCAGGAACGATTTCATTCATTACCTGCTTTGCAGCTTCTATCTTTGACTGTTTTCCTGCACTTCCCCACATGGAACCGGACGCATCGATGATAAACATCATCTCAGGATATTGTGGGGAAGTACACATTCCGGTAGATGTCAGTAAGCTAATAAAAATGGCTGCAGTTGATAATAAAGAAATGAAAAATTTCATAGCTCCTCCTGTAGATTGTTCTTCACGTTGTTCAGAAAATTCTTCATTTTTACGAAAGAATAAGCATCCGTCACCTGTTGAGTATCCGAAGGCTATTAAGAGATTTTGAGTAGATAGTCGATATTAAATTATAATATCATTCGTTTATCGTGCCCCTCCCCCGTTTGGGGCCGCCGACTCCGTTTTTGGATTGTTTTGTGAACATAAATCTGAAAACAATGCTTGATGCAATAAGAAATCGTCGAAGCCAGAACAAAAGTAAAAGCTACAACTATTAGTTAAACGTAATTAATGAATTACCATTCATCAATTACATTTGCAATAATATATTCGCCACAAGTACAGTGAATTAGGAGATAGAAATCACAAAAGAACGATGTTTAAAATGACAAATACCCCACACAATAAGCTTCAGTGTGAATAATATCGATGCATTGGTGGATTATCAAAAACACCTAACACGACGAATACACAATATAAAAACAAATACGGGGTCGGACCAAGCTATCCTGTTGAATCAACGCTATTTACGTTCATAGAATAGCTATTATCAGGCCTTAAAGCACTCTTTTTACCCTCAAAAAGCGTATTGTAAGAGACTGGCACTTCCCTCAGAACAGCTTCCTGCTCTAAGACGACTGAGCGTCTTTTCGCTTAGAAGGTGCTTTTTGCTGCTAAAAAGACGGCTATAAGAACAAAAAAACATGTCTTAAGCTCCATTAACACGACATCTCAGCAAGATATCTTGGTCCGACCCTATATTCCGCCTTTACTAGACAGCGGCGATAGGGGTCGCCCGCATCAGCGGGCGAGCGGGATGCACAACAACCAACGTTGATCAGCCTGATACTTGAACAACAAGATTGATTTTCGAAAAATCGCGTTGCACGCCGTTCCGCTGTAGCGTTTTGTTATGTGAATTATTCGTAATGTGTCCAAAGTCTTATGACTTTAATGACTTGTTCTTTTCGGAATACTTGATACACAAGTCTGTGTTGGATGTTGATTCTGCGGGAATATGCTCCAGCCAAATCACCCACCAACTTATCATAAGGTGGTGAGTTTTGAAAAGGGTTTTCGGTAATTACTTCGAGTAATATCTCTGCCTTTTTTTTTAACCCTGCACTCGCGAGTTTTTTTGCATCTTTTTGAGCTTGTTTTGTAAACACTAATTCCCAATTCACCAATCAAGCTCCTTAGAGCATTCTGATAAATCTAATGCTAACCCTTCTTTGATTGAATTATGCATTCCAGGTATGGATACCAAAAAAAGAGTCTCAGCTATAGAGTTCCAGTCTTCCTCAGAAATCAAAACGGCGTTAGACCTTTTTCCTGTAATTACAATTGGCTGGTGGGATGAAGCTGTTTCGTCAATAAGGTTGTAAAGCTTGGAACGTGCCTCAGTTGCATTTAATATAATCATATTGTGACCTCCAGCTAACAACGTACGTATTTACGAACGTAAAGTCAAGTGGTGCTTTTCACATATAACGTTTAGATAAGGTGAAACAAGCATTTAACCGATGAGTTTGGAACAAAGTGAGCTGTTCGGAAAACCCGAACAGTTGGCCTGAAAATCTGCACAAATACGGGGCAAATACGGGGTCGGACCAAGCTATCCTGTTGAATCAACGTTATTTACGTTCATAGGATAGCTATTATCAGGCCTTAAAGCACTCTTTTTACCCTCAAAAAGCGTATTGTAAGGGACTGTCACTTCCCTCAGAACAGCTTCCTCCTTTAAGACGACTGAGCGTCTTTTCGCTTAGAAGGTACTTTTTGATGCTAAAAAGATGGCTCTAAGCACAAAAACAGCATGCTTTAAGATCCATTAATTCGACATCCCAGCAAGACAGCTTGGCCACTCCCTGATTTATCATATTATTTCAGATAGTTACACTGTTCACAAAACAAATGCCCGGAGTGTTTGGGGGGGGTTAGCTTTTGCTATGATGATTTGGTGTAAGTGATTGCTTTAGCATTTTGACACAAAAATTATTAAGGCTATCTCCTGTCTGCATTGCTTTGAGGGAGATTACTTTGTGCAGTTCACTTCCTAAGCGAAGTTGAAATTTGCCAGAGTATTTCTTATTTGTTGCATTTGGAAGTGGTAAGCCCTCGTTTTTATATATTTCAATCCACTCATCTACTATTTGACAGAGTTCATGATAAACTTTTTCTTCTTCTGCACCATGGCAACATTGACCAATCCAACCTGGGATTGAACCAATATAGCATTGATCTTCTTCTGACCATTCAACAAGTTTTAAGTATTTATCTCGCTCTTTCATTTTGTTGACTCCATAATTTTGCGTTTAACTTCATTTTCTTGATACTTTTTAGCATCAGATCCTATTTTCCCAGATATTGTGATGGCAATACCTTTTGAGTGAATGAAGTTGCGATGACTACCTTTGCCACCGTGATTTTTAAAGCCTGCTTTTTCTAATTGTTTTATGAGTTCTCGAATTTTAGGGGGCATAACAAAGCAGTACCATTTCGATACCACATTGTCAATTTGTGAATGGCATATTTGTTATGAGAAATTTTTTTATCAGCTTAGATAGCTCCCTGATTTCTATAAGTGGATATTACATTAATTCAAATTTTAAAGAGTTTGAATATGTTTAGGGTTAAAATATTCTTTAATTAGTCCACTGTTTCTCTTTAATACTTATTTATCTCTCCGGTACAAATGGGGTCGACCCAAGATATCCTACTGACTAAACGTTATTTACGTTCATGGAACAGCTATTATCAGGCCTTAAAGCACTCTTTCTACCCTCAAAAATCATATTGTAAGGGACTGGCACTTCCCTCAGAACATCTTCCTCCTTTAAGACGACTGGGCGTCTTTTCGTTTAGAAGGTACTTTTTGATGCTAAAAAGATGGTTCTAAGAACAAAAACAGCATCTTTTAAGCTCCATTAATTCGACATCTCAGCAAGACATCTTGGTCCGACCCTATATTCCCTGGACTACGATTGCTCTTCAACGGAGAACATAAATATTCCCGCTTTTTTCCCTTTCTTGCCCTTTTTGCTTTTTTCTCCTTCACTGCAAACAATTAACTCACCAGATTCCATAAAAGCTATTCCTTCTGGTTGGTTAAACTGATTTCTATCCAATTTCCAAGCTCCTTTGAATTCACCGTTCATTCCATAGCAGACGATCATTTTCACTTCTTTTGTTCCGACCAAATAAATATCGTTGGATATAGGATGAATTGCAATTCCTGAAGGATTGAATGTATCTCCATTTCTATCTAAAAAGTCCCGACTATCTATGACAAACACCGGTGAATTTGCTTTCGTCCCGGACTGGAGGTCAAAAGAAAATATTTTTCGTAACTTGTCACCTTTAACTGGAGACCCCTTACAGGCAATGAGGAGACGATTCTCCTTGGCATCATGACACAATCCTTCTGGATCATAGTCCTTGTTCAGATTCAGATCGTAACGTTCACACTGCGCAGAACCCCTGTTGTAGCCGGTTATCTTGTGAATTGCTGGCCGCTTTCCCGCATGCAATATATATGCGGTGTTTCCGAGAATTACGATATCTTCCGAATCCCCAGATTCGTACTTCACGTACTCCGTGATTTCATTGGAGGATAGATCAAACTGGTAGACTCGGACTGCCTCGTCTTGTACAAAGGCCAAGGAATCATCCCCTTGTATTGGACATATACCAGATATTTCCATATATTTTTTGGGAAGCTTATAAGTTTTTGTCGGGTTTTGTAAATCATATGGAATATTCAAGTTACCTCCATTATGGTTGTTTACTCATTGGTTACCGTTCCAGCAAACAGATGTCGTTGCACGAATCTCCAAAAGCGCCTAACGCCAGAGTTAACCCGCCCGCCAACGGCCTGGCTACCAACTTGGAGCGTGGCTAGGGTTTTGTTAAACTACTGAAAAAGCGCACGTTCTCGCGGGTCGGCGTTGAACGTATTGTCAGCCCAGTTTCATGTAACTACTTGAATATTAGGTAAATTTTCATGTATTTGTTTTATGTTTTTGTATTTTTTTAACATCTCTACAACAACCGGTAAATCTTTTTCAACGCGCAAATGCGGGGTCGGACCAAGCTATCCTGTTGAATCAACGTTATTTACGTTCATAGAATAGCTATTATCAGGCCTTAAAGCACTCTTTTTACCCTCAAAAAGCATATTGTAAGAGACTGGCACTTCCCTCAGAACAGCTTCCTGCTCTAAGACGACTGAGCGTTTTTCCGCTTAGAAGATACTTTTTGATGCTAAAAAGACGGCTCTAAGAACAAAAACAGCATGTTTTAAGCTCCATTAATTCGACATCTCAGCAAGATAGCTTGGTCCGACCCTATATTCCAAAAAACATTACCAGTATAGAGATTGAAATTATTCCAATTATTTTAATAGATTTTCGGATTGTCATATGTTCTCTGCAGGACATGAAAATCACCAGTTTATCTGGTGCATTTTATTGTTGGAATTCGGTATTGTGTCCCCGGAACTTGTGTCCCCGGAACTTCGTGAGTTGTTCAATTGTTCCACTTTCATGTCTATTTCTTAGATGTCACTTTTTTAGGGTAAAAAGTGACATCTAAGGACTAAAACAGGGTGTTTTTCAAGACATTACAGCACTAATACAGCATGTTATCTTGGTCCGACCCCATTGGTTGTCGTTTCTCCCTGAAGATGGTAAAATCACTGTTTTTTTCTGTTTGCAGACTCTTGGAGGCTGTTTTTCTCCTCAACGGTCAAAAATTCTGTTTCTTTTCACTGGCATTTCTAACGATTCCAGTGACTCTTTTTTTATGCCAAACGAGGGGGTGAAATAATCCCAAAAGTCGGACCGGGTAAAAAATAGGGTCAACTGACTTGTTAGATGAGAGATTGTGCTTATTTATGACTGAAATGCGAGCAGTTTCTCTCCATTTTCCCTTTGTTGTTTTTTGCTGACTCTGAGAGGCTTTTGATGCCTCCAAAAGGTCAAATTCGTGTCGCTTTTCGCTGTTTTCTGCAAATTTAACGCTAAGCCTGAGGGGCGCGAGTTTTCGAGCGTACCTCTCCAGGCTCTTGTTGGAATTTATTTCATAGTTCACATTGCCCACGATGGCCTTTATCCGCATAGAAAAGATCTTGCACCTTTTTTAGCATTTGATAGCCGTAGGCGAGGTGATAGAAATGTCCTTGGCTTTCAATAGAGTTAAGCCGGACATCTTTCGCAGTATTTGCTAAATATTCGCTGAATTTAGGAGGTATAAAGTCGTCCGCTGTTCCTTGAAAAACTTCAATGTGTATGTCTATGTCTGAAAGATTGAATCCCCATTGCTTATAAACTGTCTGGGCATCATAGGCGGGGCCTTTGGATCCATGGCGAAAGAGTTCCTGAAAATCGCGCATAATCAGATATTGCATATCGGGTAGTTTGAATATTTCTTTGTCGGCAGGGCACAAGCTGGAGTCAAACATTTTTGCGAACGATTTTGGACTTTTCATTAGCCTCTGCGTCATTCCGATAATAGAAAATGGTATTCTAAATAAAGCGAGCGGCAAACAAGTGCCGAGTTTGGCGTAGAAACGGTCCATTGTGCCGAGATGTTTGGCCATTTCAGGGTCGCCATAAACCGGCATGGCACAGGCCAAATCCACCACGCAATGAAGGCGATCGGGAATAGCAAAAGCGCTGGCCATCAGGGAGGGCCCAGCGCCAGAGATGCCGATGGCTCCAAAGGACCCGATTCCAAGATGGTCGGCCAGATCGGCCATGTCTCGTGCGTATTCAAGGATGGTCCAACCGGCACGGAAATCCGATTGGGCGACCCCAGGGCGATCCGGCGCGATGATTCTAAAGCCGTATCTAAGGCCGGGCTTATGAAGGAGCATGCCATGTAGATGCGAGCCTGTACCGTGATAGAAGAGAATGGGGTGACCATTTAAATCTCCGTACTCATGAAATGCAAGTCTTGTTCCCTGTCGGGTCTTGTAGAATTGAACCTTTTTCTCCAGTTCATCAATTTCATGCTTAGAAAGCATGCTCAGTTCGTTTGCATTGTTCGTTATTTCACTCATACTGGTATTCCTGTGTTTTATATTTATGTTTCAATATTTGCCTTTTTGCATTGTGATTATTCAACGATTGAAGTGAGCTTTTTTTTACCCGATCGAGTGGTTGGAATCAACCATAAAGTCGGCTCGGGTAAAAAATACGCTCCACTTTCTTGTTAGAAAGTGGATCAGTTTTGCTTCTTTTGAGCAAAAAATGATCGGTTTCGCTCTGTTTTTTCTTTTTTTATCTTATTTTTGCTATTTTCTGACTCAGAGAGGTGGTGTTTCTCCCTGAAGATGGTAAAATCACTGTTTTTTTCTGTTTGCAGACTCTTGGAGGCTGTTTTTTTCCTCAACGGTCAAAAATTCTGTTTCTTTTCACTGGCATTTCTAACGGCCAAGCTCAGGGGCCGGCGGAGATTTGCAGCACTGAACTTTGATTTACCTGAGATTTTGGCAGCAAGAGTGAACTCCGAAAAACCGCGCTGCCCGCCGGTCCCTTGCAGCGTTTTGTTAGGTTGTCTTTTTTGCGATTTTATTCAATTCAGCTTGTATTGTTTTTCCCAATTTGCCTTTGAATGGTTTACCGACATTTGGGTAGACAACAATCCGCAAACTTTTTATACACGAAACGTCTAAATAATTATTAAAGAGATTTTGAAGATAATTATAATCGTTTTTTTGGTTAAGTTTGATTGCCAAGTGAGTGGTAGTATTTTCCTCTAACCTGTAAGGGAATTGGCATGATTTAGAAGGGTCAATATGCTTTTGCCCAATTCCAATATTTGTTTTACCTAAACGTCCAAATTGGAAAATACAATTGTTGATAGATACATCCCTGAACCCTTCATTGGTTATCTGAATAATAATATACTCATTTTTTACTCCCTCTTCGTTGTATTCATAAATATCAGATGTCACTTTTAACTTTATTCTCCGCGATGTATAGGAAAAATAAAGAGATAAGGCGACGGCGAAGAAAGTACCTATCGCCGAGAACCACGGAGCAAAAGAATTTATAAATTTCCATGTTTCAATTGGCATCATTTGATTCATAATATAAGGGTTTTAAACGTTTTACTTCAATCTGGTCAAATGGCATTTCGGTTTTTAAATCAAGTAAACATTTTGCCATATGTGTATCCTTTTCAGGCATTTTACTAGTATCGAACTTTTTAAAATCAACTTGATGCATATCTGAAAATATTGAATATATCATGAAAAATATACCCTCATTATTCAGCGGTATTCTTGTCACCTCGTTGGTCAAGTGATTAGTCATCGTAATTTCGGTTATTGTACCTACTTCGTCGGTCGCCAAAAAAGTATCTATTTGACTTGGCTCAGATGACATTTTATATGTCATCATAATATCGCTATTCCAATCATCGTGTATTTGGCCGACGGCGATGCCAGTGTCTTCGAAGTCCATTATGTGCCACAGCAGTATTTTACGGTCTATTCTTGTGGAAAGAATAAGTTTTCTAAAAAGCGCAAGGCAAGTAATATATTCATAGGTCGAAGGGGCATCCCACATTGATCTTGTGCGACCTATTTCTGATAAAAAATCTTTACTCTGTGGGGTAAAGCCAAATTCATCGGAATAGATAAAACGTTGATACTTTTTGGTAGAATTGGGCTGCGATGTGTATTCTGAACTTTCCATCCCATCTTCAGGCGTTCCGTCCCTAGTTAAATGCTTAATGCCATAGTCTAATTGACTTGATGGCGCATTGTCGTTTGAACCGGTATTAGTGTTTAAATAAATAGCATTTTTATTGCTTTGCTTTTGGTATTTGCCTAATTCCCATTGCTCCATTATATTATCAACAACGATTGTGGAAAGTTCTACGACAACGTTAATGTCACTAATTTTTGCAAGAAATGCTCTGAAAAATAATTGGATATGTTCAAGATCACTTTCATCTCCTGTCCATCTTGTTTTTTGCATTGCACCTTTATATTCAGAAACATCAAAGCCGCTTTGGTCTGCAAAACTAATTGAAAAATCATTTCCATGGCTTGCCGCATCCAGTTCTTCTAACACAAATTGTAAAGCTAATTCTTTTGATGTTATTTTTTCGTTAACGATTTGAGAAATTCTCAATCCTGCATAGTCCACCCCATCATCTTTTATTTGTCGGTCAAGGTCACTTTCATGTTGTGTCTTCGGCGTATTATTAAAAACTTTTCCAAATAGCCCCATAGCTAATCTCCTTTTGGCTCATTATATTAAAACCTAACGTCCTGCATCACCCGCCGGCCACAGAGTTATCGTGAACTTTGAGCGTGGCAAGTAGTTTGATTAACCTCTGAAAATCGGACGTGTGAGCCGGTCGGTGTGTATGCTTTTGTTCGGCGTCTTTTTGCCGTTGTCATTTTTTTGATTTAGCAATTAAGTAAACTGTCCCCTGAACTATTCTTTTTATCGTGGTCTGTCCCCGATTCTGTCACGGCATCTTTTTGCCGTCTGTGTTTTAAGGCAGGCTCTTGGGGGAATCATGGCAATTGGAATACAATTGCCATGATTTATTATTTCGTTGATGGTGGAGTTTGATCAACAAATTTTATTTGCTGATCTTTCAAATACATTTCATGGTAAGGCCCAAAAGGCAAGGTTTGTATAAACCTTCCATTTGCTCGGTGAGCATATGTCACATAATCTGCTGCAGCTGTATTAATAGCAGTTACAATAGCATTTATGACAAGACCTGCCAAACCACCTCCAGAATTACCGCCGCTTAGATCAACGACAACTGTACCTGTATATTTCCATAATTGTTCAGAAGTTTTTGTTGAAAGAATCTCTGCTTCAATTGAAACGGTTAGATTCGCAGCAATAACCATATACGAGACATCCCATTTTTTGATGCGCGTATAGAGAACAGCATCAGCCCCAAAGTATTCATAAAATTTATCTAAAGGCATATTATACAATACTTCACTGTCATAAACGCCTTCCTGCTTCATTATATCACTAACCATTTCTACAGGGAATACATAGTAACCTGTTAATGCTAAGGGCATTTCAATAGTTGTCATGTAGTAGCCTTTCGCTTCTACATCGGTACTTTCATTCATTGGAGGAAGAACTAATAGAGAGCGTGGATGCTCATTATACATTTTCGGAAATTCTTCACCTTTAGTTGTAAATTTTGCACAACCCGAGACTAATAGTAGCAAAAAAATCAATGATATATTTGTTACCATCCTTATATTATTCATCTTCTACACCTTCAGTTAACTCGACTTTTTTGATCATACGATCCATAAAATGCGCAGATTCAGGATATACATTTTTTTCTTTCGTAAAGGCGCCTACTGCTTCTTGGGGTTTTCCACTCTTTAGATAAATATAACCTACATTGGCGTACATCCCAGGAGGAACTCGACCAGACTTACTTTGTCCTGAATCATCAATAGCCTTCTCCATAGATTGTTGAAGTTTTAATAATGATTCAGGTGACATATCTTTTTTGTAAGCATAATAAGACACACTGTAGTCATTATAGTAATACAAGGGTGGTTGTCGTTTTTGACAAGCTGTTACTGAAAAAGCACAAATGATTAACAACAATATGATATGACGTGGCGATGATAGCATTATTGCACCTCTATTTCTTTAGATACTCCATTACCTACGTATACCTGACGATCAACGACAATTTCCCCCGATTGGTACACCTGTATGGAATGTTTTCCAGGTTTGATTTTGTATTGGTTGTCAATGCCACTTTTTACAGAAAACATTTCCCCACCATCGATAGACACATTTACTCCATCAGTTTTACCAGAAAAATATAGATATGATGCTTGAGCATTAGTGGATACGCCTTCTTTATATCCACAACCATAGTGAAGCAGAGTAAACACAATTATTAGTACATTAAAGAATCTCATCATTTCTCCTTCTGGGCTTGAATGTATAGGTTAGAAAAATCCTTCTTTTCCAAGTAACTAGTAAGATTCCCGTCAGTTACCGTAGCTAAAGAAATTTCTGACTCCGGCCTATCCCCAAGTGTTATAACAATTTGTATTGTAGCAATTTTTTTTCCGGGAAGAGTTATCATCATATTTGTTTGTGGATTTTTGACCTTTTTTCCTTCTTGAAAAACATCGAAGTTGTCTCCAGTAGCGATATTTTGACTTTTCCCTCCAGATGTAATTATGTTGCCATCTTCATATCCAAGAATATAGCCACGCCATGGTTTATCGAGTAGATTCTCAATTATATTGGAAGCAAGATCAGATATTGCAGCGTCTATGGCTTTATCACTAAGCTGTGCATCATACCCGGCCTTCCCACCTACCCCCATAACTGTGCCAGCTTCATTGTACGCTGTTCCTTCACCTTCTTCTGAATATATAATTTGACCTGTATAGGTGTCTACTATGCGAATATGAACTTTTGCAAATGCTTCCTGTTTTTTAACACGGCTGAATACACCGACATCACTATGTTCCTTTCTTCCAAACCCTGTAATTGAACCAATAATGAGATAATCAGCAGAATTTTTTAAGGATGCTGCCCCCCCTATTTCTAATTCTTTTTGGATTTGGGATAAATCCGAGCGTTCAAGCATGATAAATTTTCCAGTTTCAAATAATTTGGCTGAAAGTATATCCATTGCTTGTTTGCCAACTCTATCATTATTACTGTCCAGAAAAAAACTTTGCCCTGATCTCGTTTCGTTACTGAAACGTGCAATAGCAATTTTTCTCTTTAATCCTCTATGATTTTCAGTTGCTTTAGTTTTGCTGGTAGCAATTTTGTTATTTTTTGGTGTTTCATGAACCTTGGTTTCTTGAACAGTTGCGCAGCCATTAAGTAAAAATGCCACAATGGCAAGCTTTAATAAAAAATATTTCATATTACCTCCTTTATAATGAAATTAATTTTCCCCCAGACAAATACTATGATTTGCATGCAAGTTATTTATTTTGGGTTTTGCAATGTACTATATTTTCTAGCCGAACGGTTTGCATCACCCGCCGGCCACAGATTTACCGTGAACTTAGAGCGTGGCAAGTAATTTGATTAACCACCGAAGATCGGACGTGTGAGCCGGTCGGTGTGTATGCTTTTGTTCGGCGTCTTTTTGCCGTTTCTTTTTATCGGCTTACGTTCACCCCCGTTGCTGGCGTTGCTGTTGCTAACCTTAAGTGTGATCCGTGAACGAATGGTTATTTGTATCAATTAATATCATTGCCACATTTTCACTTTGTAATCAAAAATCACCCCAACTTTTCCCTTAATATTATTCGGATAATTGGCTTGAAATGGTTTTGATGCACACAAATCTTCATTAGCATCTAAATTTGAAAAATGCCCTACTTCTTGAACTACTGTATTTTTATCTAGAAACAGAATATCTATGGAAATTTCTGCATTATCCCAGTCTGTTGTGTTCTTCTTGTTGCATGTAATTGTTCCATCGAAATATATCTTATTATTTTTCATTGTATAATCGTAGTCAAAGACAAGGTGTTTCATGGTTATGTTGTGATGACCTTTAGCTTTATCCAGCCATTGAGTATAAACACTATAACCAATGTCTTTTCCAATGTAGGGATGTACGCAGCCAGTCAGAAATAGAGTCACCAGAATTAGGTATGCTATACTTATTTTTTTCATTTTCTTTCCCCTTGGATCATTTATATCCTATTAAATTTGTAAATATTTCTTGCCGAACTTGTTTATCTCTATCCAATGTTTATTTTCAACTTTTATCGTTTTACCAGAGCAGGCTAAATAATTAGCACATTGACAATATCAACAAAAATACGCTATCAACACAACTACACACAACCGTTACACATTAATTTCACAAGGTTTTAGCCACATAACAGCCAACCACAGAACCTCTTTCTTGGCTCCAAATTGACATGAGGATATTTTTATTTCTTCATTATAAGCATTATGTATAATGCGCTAATGCAGATATCTTGTTTTCTACAAAATTGACTGTACCCACTCCTAACATCTACAGATCATATCCATAAACGGTAAAACTACTCTTTATTCTGATCAAAATCTGCCTACTCCATCCCCCTGTAACTTGGGGGGGGGGGCGGCCACGATAGGCAACTGATATCCCAATGTATTGTCAACTACTTACGAAACCAACAAGTCATTATTCTACCATAAAATCAGCAGCTTATCTCGACCCAGCCCCATTTTATGGTAAAAACAATATTTGATGCAATAAGCATACGTCGAGGTCTGATCAAGCGCTAGAACAACAACTATTCGTGCAAATGCCATTAATGAGTTACCATTCATCAATTACATTTGCAACAATTTTATTTGTAATAAGTTCAGTATATTATGAAGTAAAAACCACAAAGGGACAATGCATTAAATTACAAATACGAAGCAGAAATGGGCTGCAGTATTAACAATATCGATGCATTTGTAGATTATTCAAAAAAAAATCACATGAGGAGTACTAAATAAAAATTCGTATTTTAAGAGGTATATAAAAAAACAAAAGAACTATGCCAAAACGGTAAAACTACTCTTTATCCTGATCAGAATCACCCGACTCCATCCCAGGAAGAGCAAGATTAACCTTCTTCGCATAAGGCTTTTTCCCAGTAGCATCAACAACCCGACGAACCTTCCTCGTAGAGACACGTTTCCCTTTAGCAGCAGCGCCTTTCACCAGATACTCATCGAACAGAATTTCAACAACATTGGATTTAGCGCGAGGGGCTGGTACCAGACTGGCACGAGCCATTTTTTCTTCCCCAAAAGACAGAAGAAGAATCTTAGATTTTTTATGGGCATCAAAAAACTTATATTCCTTATCCAGAATAAACTTAGGAGTGGCAAAACGCTTCACATAGCAAAGGTTTTCAAGCCCTTCCTTATACACCATATTAAAGACAAGGCCCTTTTTCATCTTACCGATCCAGCGAATATCATGACCGATAAAGAGTTTATCCGTGACCTGAATTACTTTATACATCCCTGTTTCATAGATCAGCAGTAATCTGTCATATTCGGAACAAGAAATTGAAAATTCGGCCTCTCCCCCACTCACTTTAATCTGATGGCCAAGGAATCCTTCTTCCCGGTCATAACAGACGGTAAGATTAGATAGGGCAACACGGCGGACACTCACTTCGGTGAATTCCCGCATTTCTGTAAGACGCGGATATTCCTCACCATATTTAGTAAGGATTTTGTCTATATAGTTGGTGGTAAAGAGAACCATATCTTTAAGATGCTTAACTATTGCCCTGATTTCGCCCTGAATAGATTTGATCTCTTTTTTCTGCTTATTGATATCATACCTAGAAATGCGCTTAATACGGATTTCGAGCAATTTTTCAATATCTTCAGCGACAACAGGACGTTTAAGTTCTTCTAAAAAAGGTAGCAGTGCTTCATCCACTCCTACAACCACAGCTTTGTAACTGGTCTTTTCTTCTATTGTCTTATAGATGCGCTCTTCGATAAATATCTGTTCAAGTAACCGTGCATGGAGCCGGTCTTCAAGACGATTTTTATCAATTTCAAGCTCACGAGTTAGATCACTAAGGAGTTTTTTGGTGTTATACTGCAGTACTTCTTCAACTGATGCAGTTCTTGGAACACCGTTCTGCACAAGTGTTAGATTCGGGCTGATAGGTACTTCGCAATCGGTGAATGCGTAGAGTGCCTTTATGGTATCTTTGGCATAGATGCCACGGGCAAGTTTGATCTCTACCTCCACCTCTTCAGCGGTGTAGTCATTGATGGAGACAATCTTGATTTTACCGGCCTTGGCAGCTTTCTCTACGGAATCAATCAGCGACTGAGTAGTTGTGGTATAGGGAATTTCTTTGATTAGGATGGTTTTTTCATTTGCCTCTTCCATCCGGGCACGACAACGAATTTTTCCATTACCATGATTATAGAGCGAGACATCTACCATTCCACCCTGGGGGAAATCGGGATAAAGAATGAATTCTTCTCCCTGGAGAATTTTTTTCTGGGCTTGCAGCAGTTCACAAAAATTATGGGGCATAATCTTTGTGGCCATACCGACTGCGATTCCTTCAGCCCCTTGAAGTAATAACAGAGGGATTTTGGCTGGCAGGGTTACCGGTTCCTGCATTCTGCCATCGTAGGAATCCACAAACTCTGTGATTTCCTTGTTAAACAGGATCTCACGAGCAAGCGGTGAGAGGCGACATTCGATATAACGAGGAGCCGAAGCAGAATCTCCCGTATAGATATTTCCGTAGTTCCCCTGGCGTTCAATGAGATATCCCTTGTTAGCAAGGTTAACAAGAGCTGCAAAAATAGACTGGTCCCCATGGGGATGCAGTTTCATGGTGGCCCCTACAACATTTGCAACCTTATGAAAACGGCCATCATCCATATTATGGAGTGTTTGCAAAATACGGCGCTGAACAGGTTTTAGGCCATCATTGATATCTGGAATGGCACGCTCCTTAATGACATAGGAGGTGTATTCGAGGAAATTATATTCAAAAAGCTGACGAAGTTTACCGTGCTGTGATTCCAATTGTCATCCTACAGAAGATTTTCCATTATATAGTTTTTACGCTCAGGAGTGTTTTTTCCCATATAAAAGGAAAGCACTTCTGACATTTCACTCACAGATCCCATATCAACCTGTTTTAAAATAATATCTGGACCAATAAACTGTTTGAACTCTTTGGGTGATATCTCACCTAAGCCCTTAAAACGAGTGGTTTCAACAGCCTTTTTCACCTTCCCTTTGCCCTGAAGCTGTCGGGTAACCTGGTCTTTTACCTTCTCACTATAGCAGTAATGCGTTTCTTTTTTGTTCCGCACCCTGAATATTGGCGTTTCAAGAATATACACATGACCAAGTTTTACCAGAGGTTCGAAATAATGAAGGAAAAAGGTGAGCAGCAGATTTCGGATATGTAACCCATCCACATCGGCATCCGTTGCCAGTATAACCTTATCAAAACGAAGATCGGTGATAGATTCCTCGATGTTTAAGGCGCGCATCAGAGAATACATCTCTTCATTTTTATAGAGGAGTGCAAGTTTCTGCCCAAGAACGTTCATGGGTTTTCCCTTGAGTGAGAAAACCGCCTGGGTTAGAGGATCACGCGATGAGACGATGGAACCGGCTGCTGATTGTCCCTCTGTGATAAAGATCATGTTTTCACAATCTTTAGCAGAAGGTTTATTTCGAGTCGGGTGGTGTTTGCAGTCTTTTAGTTGCGGAATTTTAAGAGCAACTTTTTTCGCCTTGGCTTTAGCTTCTTTTCGGACACTTTGCAGTTCTTTTCGAACCTTCTGATTTCGCTGAACCTTTTCCAGCAACCTGTCTGCTGTATCAGAATCCTTATACAAAGCGCTAGATACTGCGTCTTTCACTTTATTAACGATCCAAGAACGAATATCGGTGTTCCCAAGCTTGTTTTTTGTCTGAGATTCAAAGACAGGTTCTACAATTTTTACAGAAAGTGTTCCAACAATGCCGTCACGAACATCATTGCCACTGAATTTTTTATTGGAAAACTCATTCACACCCTTCAGGACACCTTCTCGAAATGCGGAGAGATGCGTTCCTCCTTCACTGGTATAGGTTCCATTTACAAAACTATAATAAGTGTCGCTGTATCCTTCGCTGTGGGAAAATGCAAATTCCAGGGTAGGATCCTGATAGTAGATCATATCATAGATCCCCTGTCCGCCAAGCTCCGTATCAAGCAGATCGAGAAGACCATTTTTTGAAAAATAGCAGGTCTTATCAAGGTAGATTCTCATCCCGGCATTGAGGTACGCATAACGCCAGAGTCTCTTATCCACATACTCAATATCAAATTGAAAATCGGGGAAGAGCTCACCATCGGGGAGAAATTCTATTAAGGTTCCATTTGGTTCTGTGGTCTCCCCTTTGTCCTGATCATTCAAAATGCCATTAGAAAATGTTGCAGAGGAAAATTTCCCTTCACGAAAGGCCGTGACCTTAAAATAAATGGACATGGCGTTAACGGCCTTAGTACCGACACCATTTAAACCAACGGAAAATTGAAAAACATCGGATGAATATTTAGCCCCGGTATTAATCCTTGAGACACATTCAACAACCTTACCAAGGGGGATACCACGCCCAAAATCTCGAACAATGACCCTGCCCTCTTCGGAAATTGAAACATTCACTTTTTTTCCGGCTCCCATGATAAATTCATCAACGGAGTTATCTATCACTTCTTTGAGTAGTATATAAATACCATCATCCGGATGAGTTCCCGAACCAAGTCGTCCTATATACATTCCAGGTCGTTTTCGAATATGCTCGAGCGAACTGAGGGTCTTTACTTTACTTTCGTCGTATACTTGTGGTTTTGGCGGCATGTTTTTAAGGCAGCAAGGGATTTTTCTGATGGCTACTGTGTGAGACCTTGCAATAGTATTGCATTTTACTATATTTGGCAAGAGACTGAATAGCAGCCACAAAACATAAGAATCTCATTAAATAAAGGTGTACGAGTTGTCACTCCAACCAACCATTCTCAGCATTGCAGGTTCCGACCCAACGGGCGGTGCAGGAATCCAGGCTGACTTGAAGACGATCACAGCAATTGGGGTGTATGGGGCTGCTGCGATCACCTGCCTTACCGTTCAAAATGCCAGAGGTGTACAGGAGATCAAACCACTTCCAGCAAAGTTTGTTAAAGCACAGATTCTTGCAGTTCTGGCAGATCACAACGTCACTCATATAAAGATAGGAATGACTGGAAATGAAGAAATACTAACGTGTCTTTCCAGGTTGCTTGATTCATTTTCAGGTGAGGTTATTTATGACCCTGTTTTGGCAGCCACCAGTGGACAACCTCTCTTTACAAGCAACACGCTTTCTTCGCTACGACAGGAACTCCTGCCCTGCGTGTCCTACCTCACCCCGAACAGTTCGGAACTGCAGCTACTCGGCAATCACAACATTACGTCACCCCAGGATGCCATAAACAGTGCAAAAAGACTCTTAAAGCAGTACCCGCAAATGAAAGGGATCATTGTCAAGGGTGGGCATTTGAATGAAACAAGCACTAGCATAAGTGATTTTCTTATTCAAGAAGACGAGAGTGTTAGTGAATCAAAACGTCAGCGAATCCATAACCCTCATCTCCATGGTACCGGCTGTACCTACTCATCTGCCCTTGCCTCCTACTTATGTCTTGAAAATGATCCGATTACTGCCTTCCAGATGACTGGAGAATATATGAACAACATTATTGAGGCTGGAAAAAACAAATCGGTATCAAGCAGTGACAGCAACGGGCCTCTCCTTCATTTCCTAACCTAATTTATACCGCATGCAATGTAGTAGTTTTCTTTTCTTGATTTCTTTTTATCAGAAGCCAAAAAGTTTCATTTTGTAAAATGTAGAAAAATGTTTGCCATCCATTCTTTTTCTTTATATACCTATTCTATAATAATGAATACTACATATTCTCATTCCTTTGAATACGTATGCTACACTCAATACATAATGCCCTAATCCAGTAACTTAAAAAGTACCATCACATTTTTAACAGTTTACGAAAAATCTTTTTTATAAAAAAAGCTTAGGGAGGCCCAAAAACAAAAAATTAAGCATCCAGTTGCTAGAAGATAGTTATTAACTCTATAACTATCTATAAAACTAAACATTATTCAGGAGAACACACATGAAACTTGTCTCAAAAATTGCTATTGGCTGTGGATTTGCTCTCGCGCTTGCCTCTAGCCCATCATTTGCAGAACAACAATTTGTTACCATTGGCACAGGTGGTGTAACCGGTGTTTATTATCCTACCGGTCATGCTATTTGCCGTCTTGTAAATAAGACCAGAAAAGAGCATGGAATTCGCTGTTCAGTAGAAAGTACCGGTGGTTCTGTATACAATCTGAATACAATCGCAGCCGGCGAACTTGATATGGGTGTTGCCCAATCTGATTGGCAGTATCATGCATATAATGGTACCTCAAAGTTTGCAAAAAAAGGACCAAACAAGAAACTCCGCGCAGTTTTCTCTGTTCATCCTGAGCCCTTCACCGTTGTTGCTCGTGCCGATTCCGGTATTAAAGACTTTATGGATCTGAAAGGTAAGCGTGTAAATATTGGTAATCCCGGTTCCGGACAGCGTGGTACCATGGAAGTTCTTATGAAAACAGTTGGCTGGACAAATGACGATTTTAAACTTGCCTCCGAACTGAAATCTTCCGAGCAGTCCAAGGCTCTTTGTGATAACAAAATTGATGCCATGGTTTTCACCGTTGGCCATCCTAGTGGATCCATCAAAGAGGCTACCACCTCCTGTGACGCCGTTATGGTTAGTGTAACCGGTCCTGAAGTTGACAAACTTGTTGCAGACAATGACTATTACCGTACCGCTACTATCCCCGGTGGCATGTACCGTGGAACCGACGCTGACACACCAACTTTCGGTGTTGGTGCAACATTTGTATCTTCCACCGATGTTCCTGAAGACGTTATCTATAACGTTGTTAAGGCAGTATTTGAGAATTTCGACCAATTCCAGAAACTTCATCCTGCATTTAAAAACCTGAAGAAAGAAGAGATGATCAAAGACGGTCTCTCTGCTCCTTTGCATGATGGTGCTGTGAAGTACTATAAAGAAGCTGGCCTTATGTAACAGACCATTCTGAAAAAAAGGCGTTCCGTTTAACGGTGCGCCTTTTGTTGTTCCTGAGCACTACTAATTATCAGATAACTGCGAAGTTCAATCGTAGGAACCCGCCCCTGCGGGCGAAAGATAACAGGGTCATTCATATTTATTGCCCACAGGGGCGGACTCCTACACGTAGTATCAGCAAAGCTGAGCTTCGGTGGTAATCAGGTTTTTGTTTGTTCCATTCTCCATTTGCAACATCCAGAATTTTCAAAAATGATTTACTAAGCCAACACTACTCAATCCTAAATGAAGGAATCATCGCATGAGTGAAGTAGACAAAAGTATCAAAACCGATGAAGAACTTCAGGAGATGATTGCTGAGACAGATTCCGGCGCACGTAATCCAACGGGAGCCTTTCCCAAAAAGGTCCTTTTTTTCGTTCCTCTTGCCTGGACAATTTTTCAACTTTGGTACGCATCCCCTCTTCCATTTATATTTAATTTTTTTGTAATCAATGACACCGAAGCAAGGGCAATTCATTTAGCCTTTGCCGTTTTCCTTTCCTATACAGCTTACCCTTCATTCAAATCCTCTCCCAGAGACTATATCCCTTTACAGGACTGGGTTCTCGGTTTAATTGCCGCATTTTGTGCATCCTACCTCTTCTTTTTCTACACAGCTCTTGCCGATCGTCCCGGTGATCCAACTCAGATGGATATTATTGTAGCTGTTACCGGTATGATTCTGCTGCTGGAAGCCACTCGTCGAGCACTTGGACCTCCATTGATGGTGGTTGCAACAATATTTTGTATATACACCTTTGGCGGCCAGTTTATGCCAGATGTTATTGCCCATAAGGGAGCAAGTCTTAACAAAGGAATGTCTCATTACTGGCTTGGTACCGAGGGCGTTTTTGGTGTTGCACTTGGTGTTTCCACCGGAATGGTTTTTATGTTCGTACTCTTTGGTGCTCTTTTAGAGGCTGCTGGTGCCGGTAACTATTTTATCCGCACTGCATTTGCCGGCCTTGGCCACCTTAAGGGAGGTCCTGCGAAAGCTGCTGTTGTTTCATCTGGCCTCACAGGACTTGTGTCGGGATCATCAATTGCCAATGTGGTGACCACAGGGACATTTACTATCCCACTGATGAAAAAAGTTGGTTTTAGTGCCGAAAAAGCAGGTGCTATTGAAGTTGCATGCTCAACAAACGGACAGCTTATGCCACCTGTTATGGGTGCTGCAGCCTTCTTAATGGTTGAATACGTTGGTATTACCTATATTGAAGTTATTAAATGTGCCTTTTTACCTGCGATTATATCCTATATTGCACTTGTCTATATAGTACACCTTGAAGCGTGTAAAATGGGTCTTGAAGGAATGGAAAAAAGAGTCAAGCATACATTGGCTCAAAAGATGCTCTCTTTCGTCTTCAGCTTTCTTTTTATGCTGGTTATGGCAGCTGTAACATATTACGGCATTGGCTGGATCAAGACTGTTGCTGGTGATGCAACAATTTATATTGTTTCAGTACTCCTTGCAGTTTCCTATCTCGGCCTTATTAAGTATGCCACCAGAGTACCTGAACTTGAACAGACTCATAACATAAAAGAATTACCCGATCTCTGGCTCACCGCCCAGGCCGGCTTATACTTTCTGTTACCCATCGTGGTTTTGATGTGGTGCTTGGTAGTTGAACGTCTCTCTCCTGCCCTTTCCGCCTTCTGGGCCACGGTTTTAATGATGGTTATAATCTTAACTCAGAAACCATTGAAAGGCTTTTTCAGAAAGAGTCAGGACAAGATCTTCAGTTTTAAAAGCGGATTTGATGATTTTATCAACGGTCTTGTTGCTGGTGCCAGAAATATGATTGGTATTGGTGTTGCTACAGCTGCCGCCGGTATTGTTGTAGGAACTATTACTCTTACAGGAGTAGGTCTGGTTATGACTGAATTTGTGGAGTATATTTCAGGTGGTAACCTGATGCTGATCCTTGGGTTCACAGCTATTATCAGCTTAATCCTTGGTATGGGCCTGCCTACCACTGCAAACTACATCGTTGTTTCCACCCTTATGGCACCTGTTATTGTTGATCTTGGTGCTCAAAATGGGCTTATCGTACCTCTTATTGCTGTGCATCTTTTTGTCTTTTACTTCGGAATTCTAGCAGATGATACTCCCCCCGTAGGGCTTGCAGCTTTTGCGGCCGCAGGAATTTCTGGAGGTGATCCGATCAAAACGGGTATCCAAGGGTTCACCTACGATATCAGGACCGCCATCCTTCCGTTTATGTTTATTTTCAATACTCAGCTATTGATGATCGGTGTAAATAGCATTGGGGTACTTATACTTGTGGTGGTAACAGCAGTTGGGGCCATGATGGCGTTTGCCGCCGCGACTCAAGGGTATTTTCTCGTAAAATCCAGATGGTGGGAAACGGTCGCTCTGCTACTGGTCACCTTTTTACTCTTTAGACCCGGATATATATGGGATAAATTTTTTCCACCACTTACCAATGAGTCTCCGACTCAGTTGGAAACCCTGCTCACCGAGATCAAGCCCGGTCGCATGATGCGAGTTATGATTACGGGTGAAAGAATGAACGGTGAAGAATATACCAAGACCCTTATGCTCCCCGTTGGCGATGAAGAGTCCGGTAAAGCTCGCCTTGAAGGTATTGGAATTGAGACCAGAACTGAAGAGGGTAAAATTCTTATCGACAATGTGGTTTTCGGAAGTGCGGCTGAAAAGGCAGGGATAGATTTTGATCAGGAAATCCTGAATATCCAGATGCCAACCGATAGACTTCCCAAGCAACTCGTTTTTATACCTGCCTGTGCTTTATTTGCTCTGGTATACTTTATTCAAAGAAGGCGTAGGGATCAGCTAAATTTATACCCTGCATAAATAGATCAATATTAGACTTCCTTATAAAAAGATTCCAGATTGTTGCTTGTTCAACGGTCTGGAATCAACTTGAAAGTGAAAATATCACTTCTTGGAGAATACAATGTTTAAGAAAATCTTAGTTCCCATTGATGTTGATCGTCCCGTTGCTGCCAAGGCGGTTTATGAAGGTGCTGCAGCCCTTGCAAAGCCTTTTGGTGCAGAGATAAGACTTATAAGTGTAATGCCCGGTTTTGGCATGCCAATAGTTGGTTCATTTATTTCAGATCGTGTCCGTAAAGAAGCCCTAGAGAACTTCAGAGATGAACTCACCACTTTTGTTGCAGCCAATTGTGAGACTCCGGTTAGATTTCATATTCGTTCCGGAAAGCATTATGATGAGATCGTAAAACTTGCAAAAAAATGGGAAGCGGACCTGATAGTTGTCTATCATAATCGACATCGTGAAATCAACGAAGTGTTCAGCCATACCTGTGCCAAACACGTTTACCGAGATGCCCCATGTTCTGTTTTAAGGCTGAGAAATATTCGGGAGAATGTTCTCTAACAGATCTATATTCCCTGTGGTCAATTGAAATAACTGGAGGTGAAGATGAGCGTTCAAAATAAGATAGCTGTAAATTTGTTTTATCCATCTGTTTTATCTGTACCCCTTAGTTTCCTACTTGGTTTAGTGTTTTGTATGGCACCCTTGTCCGCCGGTGCCTACGAAATTCTTCTTGGAACTGGAGAAGTTGGAAGTTTTTCCCATTTTTCCGGAAGAATGCTGTGCCGAACCATTAATAAAGAGGTTTCCGAACTCAGTTGCAGCGTTAAAGCGATTGATGATGAGATTGACAATCTCACCAATCTGCAAGGTGGATCACTGGACCTTGCAATTATAAATTCAAATGTCCTGGATGCTGCCATCAACAAAACAGGACAGTTTCAATTTCTCGATATTGACTATAAAAATCTATCTATAATAACCCCACTTTATGACAAGCCAATTGGAATTATTGTTAAATCCAACTCCGGAATTTCAACATTGGATGATCTAAAAGGGAAACGTCTTAATGGCGGTGCTCCTGGATCTATTGAACGTCGTGCCATGGATCTGATTATGAGCGCTAAAGGATGGTCAACTGAAGATTTTGCCCGTTTTGAAGAACTCCCCACATCCCATGGTCAAGGAAGCATGGCATTTTGCCAGGGAAATGTGCAGGCACTAATCACAGTTGGAGTTCATCCCTCACGTTTTACACGTCGCTTACTGGAGAATTGTAAAGGAGAAGTGCTGAATATCGATGATCCTGCCATTGATAAAATGGTCAAATCTCGTGCGCCTTGCTGGAAAACTGAAATCAAGGTTTCATCCGATGCCTTGCCTGCTAAATCATTTGGCACCAGAGGAATGCTTGTTGCCTCCAGCGCAATCGATAAAGAAACTGGCTATGCTATTACTCAAGCACTGTATAAACATCAGCTTCGCTTACAAAAAAGCCATCCTGCCTTGTCACTCTATCCTCTAGAGGATGCACAAAAGGGAATTGCAGGTATGTCGCTCCAACAAGGTGCTGAACAGTTTTTTTCCGAAAAATAAACCTTTCACAAAAACACCCCGCACAGGCTGGAATCCAGAGTTTTTCCACAAAACTGGACTCCAGTCTGCTCGAAGGTGATTAAGATGCCTGAGAACTTCAGGGTCGACCTGCCCTCTGCACATCCTGTTTTCTAAAACCGTAATTCAAAGTGGTAGGATGGGAAAGACACAGAGCTGGTATTTCTATACGAACCATTCCTAAAATTGTCTCTTCTCTTTTGCGGCCGACACTGAACAATCCCTTTTTGACAAAGATCTCTGCGGGATTCATATCTTATAAACTTCTTTGCAACTGCTCTTTTTCCAGGCACAAAATACCTATTTTTCTTGTGACTATTGTTTGCCCTTCCGTTGTTCCCATAATGATTATTAGCGTACCCTTTTCTGCCATTGTGTCGCTGCTTAAAAACAGCAAGTGCAATCATCCCCACACCATTATGAGGCTCCCAAGCACTGTTCGCATATCTTTTGCTGCTTGTGAAAGTAAATGCATCTATTCGATGTCTTCCCCTCTGCCATCCTTCATAATATCGTGTCTCATATGGAGCCAGAATAGTCATGGCCTCGTTTGATTGTAGCTTGGAGTCTCTACCATTAAGGATATTCCTCCCATCCACTGTAAGGACAACTCCAACTCGTTTGCTGCTCTGATTGCTTACTCGAAGATGATAGGGGGTATTAGGTTTTGCCATAATATAATGCTTTTCTATTCTGTTATTATTAGAAGGAAGGGTGAAAAACGGTAAACTCCCTTTTCTATCCGAAACAACTTCTATTTGCACATCACCAAACATTCTTTGTCTTTCAGCCCAAGACAGAGTCGGTACATTCAATAAAACGATTAATACGACTAAACTCACTAGCGATTTCAACCTGGTCATTTTATTCTCCTGTAAAAGGTTTTCGGATTTCAATTCTCATCCTGTTGATACAACTCTTCGTTGTCTGTGCTTCTACGGTAGGATGAAATTAGAGAGAAAAAAAGACGATATCGATGGAAATCAGGCCGATATCGGGCCTGCTCACAAACCGTATACCTGTACAATCAAGTAGTTACCTGACTACCGAAATTCATTACGTTTGTTGTCTAATAGCTACAAAAAGAGGAATTATAGAGAAGAGGTGGAGTCAATATCAGGAACAATTGAGAAGCGTAATTTTTACAGACACTATATTTTGTGTTTTTTTTGACTATAACTTCAGATAACCCGTCATCCGCGAGTGTAGTTATCTGAAATAACGAACTTTTTGAAACAATATGCTTTAACGGCAACACGCTAAAGTTACAATTTTATTAACATTCAGCCTAAAAGGAGGCTATCGTCGGCAAGTTCTTCGTTGCGAACACGATTAAACATTTCGAGGAGATGAGGAACGTCAAGCTTATCACGTTCTTCACCATCCACATCAAGTACGATTTCACCCTGATGGAGCATTATGGTGCGATCCCCACTGGCAAGCGCATCCTTCATTGAATGAGTGACCATCATAACAGTCAGGGAAAATTCCTTTACCACCTTGTTGGTAAGTTCAAGGACAAAAGCTGCCATACGTGGGTCAAGTGCTGCGGTATGTTCATCAAGAAGCAGAAGATGACTGTCACTAAGGGTTGCCATAATAAGGCTGACTGCCTGTCTCTGACCACCGGAAAGTAGCCCTATCGAGTCGCTTAAGCGATCTTCTAAACCGAGACCGAGAATGGCAATACGCTCTCTGAATATTTTTTTTCGGCTCCCGGACAGGGCCAGACTCCAGCCCCGTTTTTTTCCGCGTTTATAGGCAAGTGCCATATTTTCTTCAATGCTGAGTGTAGCGCAGGTGCCTGCGAGGGGATTTTGAAAGACTCGAGCTGCAAACCTAGCTCGTTTATGCACTGGCCATTTGGTAACATTAACCCCGTCAATCCCGACTTTTCCTCCTGAAACAGGTGCCTCACCGCTGACGGCGCCAAGAAGGGTTGATTTTCCAGCCCCGTTGGAGCCAATAATCGTCAAAAACTGCCCTTCCGGAACGGTCAGTGTTACATCCCTAATGGCCCTATTTTCAAGAATAGTTCCAGCATTAAAGGTGATATAGATATTTTGTAGATTAATCATCTGATTATTTTACACCTTCACAGCCTTAATTCTGATTTTCCCTTTCATTTTAGGAGCAATCAGGGCAATGGCCACCAGAGCCGCGGTGATCAAATTTAAATCCGATGCCTGCATTCCAAACATTCCGCTACTGAGTGCAAATGCAACGGCCAGCCGATAAAGAATAGAACCTACGATAACTGCAAGTACTGCCACCCAGATACGTGCCCCAGACATCAGGGTTTGACCAAGTATTACAGCAGCAAGTCCCACAACTATGGTTCCAACCCCGGAGGTTACATCGGCAAAAGAGTTACTCTGGGCAAAAAGAGCACCTGCAAACCCGACAAAGCCATTGGAAAGAGCAAGGCCAAAATAGGTGAAAAACCCTATATTTCCACCCTGCGCAGCGACCATTCGGTCGTTCACTCCAGTCGCCCTCAACCCAAGTCCGAAATCACTTGTGAGTAATCGAATAATAAAAAGCGAGGAGAAGAGAACCAGCAAAAACACAATGGCCAGATGAACATGAAGCTGATCAAATCCACTCTGCTCAAAGGGAGTGAAAATGGTGGGTTCACCGAGCAGGGCAACATTAGGACGACCCATAATTCTGATATTGATCGAAAATGCAGCAATCATTGTGAGGATGGATGCGAGCAGGTGCAGTATACCACAGCGCACAGCGAGAAATGCAGTGATCAAACCACACATTGATCCACCCACGATTGCAAGAAGTGTTGCCAGCCAGGGATTTATGCCTGCAATAATTGCCGTTGCAGCAATTGCCCCTCCCATGGGGAAACTTCCATCCACCGTTAAATCGGGGAAATCAAGTATCCTAAACGTTAAATAAACGCCGAGTGCGACAAGACCGTAAATCAGCCCGATTTCAATGGTCCCTAAAAAGGCAAAAAGTGACATCCTGTACCTGTTACTCCCCTACTACTTCTTCAGGTTTACTGCCTGTTTAAGCAAAGACTCAGGAAGAGTAATCCCTAAGGTCTCGGCAGCCTTTTCATTTAAAAAAAGATCCGATCCCTTTGCAAATGAAACTGGAATTTCGGAAATGGCTTTACCCTTCAGCACCGCATCTACGTATTCTGCGGTCTGCACACCCACCTGATAGTAGTCAAAACCAAGGGAAGCAATGGCGCCGCTTTCAACAAAGGATGTGGAACCACCAACAACCGGGATTTTTGCCTGATTACAAACGCCAACCAGAGCACCAATGGCACTGGCAATGGTGTTATCAACAGGGGCATACATAACCTGTACCTTTGAGGCGATTATGCGAGCAGCACCCTGTACATCGGCACTTTTAAGGGCAGTCGCTTCTATAAGCTGAATGTTTTTTTCCTTGGCAGCACTCTGTAAAAGTTTGACTGCAGACACAGCATTGGCTTCACCTGGATTATAGACAACGCCAATCACCTTAAGATCTGGAATGATTTCCTGCATCAACTCTACATGTTGGGCAATCGGTGCTAAATCGGAAAGCCCTGTTACATTGGCTTCAGGTCTTTCCAGGTTTTTGATAAGTTTTGCACCGAGTGGATCGGTCACTGCTGTGAAAATAACAGGAATAGATCTGGTAGAGGCAGCAAGTGCCTGGGCAGTAGGTGTTGCGATTCCAACGAGAACATCCGGTTTCTCGCCAACAAACTGCTTGGCGATCTGGACTGCAATTGCAGGATTTCCCTGGGCTGTCTGAAAGGTGAATTTAAGGTTTTCCCCTTCTACATATCCCTTTGTTTTAAGCCCATCGAGCAGTCCCTGACGGGTAGCATCGAGTGCTGGATGTTCCACAATCTGGGATACAGCAACAGTATATTGCTTGGCAAATGCATTTGCTGATCCTGTAATAAGTAGAAGAACGGTAAAGAACAGCGCGACAGCTTTGAAACCTTTCATTTTTTCCTCACTAATATTTTTGTTTCATTCCAGTAAAACAGAGTATTGAAATCGTTACGATAGACGTTTTGGTATCCATAATTATTGCTGGATAGTAATCTTCCTGTGTTCTTTTGTCATTAGAAGACTCCAAATTCAAAACAGATATTTCATGCTGATTTCCCAATAGATCTTTTGCAAATTACCGTCATTTCAGATATCTTTTAACTACCCTCTTATTGATAAAAATGCGCCGTAATTACACGGCTATATTACCATCATATTTTACTCTGGAATGTACAATGCGAAGGTCAACACGGCAGACTTTTCAACTGATCGTAGATAAAGAATGGAATTCTAAAAAGGCGGGAATTGGAGAAAAAGTATCGTTTACGATAGAGCGAAATGCTCTAGAACTTGAACTGCAGGTGAATGCAAACTTTCATAATGACCCTGCGCCAATAGCTCCAGTTGGTGAAGTTGACGGACTGTGGCAGTACGAAGTGGTCGAGCTGTTCCTACTCTGCAGCAATGGTCACTACCTCGAAATCGAACTGGGTCCCCACGGGCACTATCTTATCTATTACCTGAGCGGAATTCGAGAGGTGACACGGACGCTTTCCCCGGTCAGTTGTAGGTGCACAATTTCCGGGTCTAAATGGAGTGGAACCTTAAAACTAAGCCTTGAGGATAGCATACAGGAATTTACTCATGTGAATGCATATGCTATCCACGGCCAGGGAATGGATCGACGTTACCTTGCCGCCTACCCTCTTCCAGGTTTACTGCCTGACTTTCATCAGCCGGAACATTTTCACCCTATTGCAGATTTGTAAACCTGGCACGATTAGAACCTGATTAAAGAACGGCTACTTCTGTTATTCCACATATGCACCAAAAGCGAAATCACTGTTATTATACAAATCCATATCAGCATCCGGATATTCTACCTCTTGACCATTCCATGGCTTTCTAAGGGTGTAATTTCCGTTGTTGTCACTGCCAACAACATTATCCCTGTGCATTGGAATTTTCCCCCCTGCCGTTGAGATGTATCGTGGAATTGCATCACCTGAAATATTGCCATACATCGACTCTAAGATATCTCTACCGACTTCAAGAGGTACTCTAAAATGTTTAAATTGAGGGTTTCTGTAACTGCAGTTAAAGATGTAATATGGCCTTACATATGATTCCTGTATGGTTTCACATAATTTCCACATTTTCACTTTGGAATCATTTATCCCTTTTAACAAAACAGCCTGGTTCAATACGGCAAAAACGCGTTTAGATATTTTTTTGAAGACATCCCTTGAGACAGGAGTTATTTCGCGGGCAGTATTAATCTGAGTAACTACTCTGAGAGGCTTTTTATCATTACTGGCCTCAAGTATATCGAGCAATTCCTCATCAACACGCATGGGCATGGTAACCGGAATTCTGGTCCCTAACCGTTTCATTTGTACATGATCTATTGAATCAAGTTCTGATAAAATAAATTTCAGTATTGAATTTGGCAAAACAAAGGCGTCTCCTCCGGTGATAAGAACGTCGCGTATCCTATCATTTTGCCGTATATAATCGAGCGCTTCACCATAGGCCTCCTTTGAATAGACATTGTCTTTTCTTCCAATATGAGCAAGCCTCAAACAGTGAGTGCAGTACATTGCACACATATTAGTGGATTTAATGGTTACAACTCTTGGATAGAATTGATCAACCAGACGGGCAGGAGAATGGTCAGCGGCAACCGGTGGTATCTCAATTCCAGCATTATTTATCATTTCACCGGTTGGAATTGATTGCAGCATAACAGGATCATTCACCATTCCAGGCATAATCAGGCTGGTATAATAGGGCGTCAAACGCATCCTGTACGACTTGGTGACCCTGCCGATCGCCTCGGCAGCCTTAGGAGGAAGGTCAATCAGTTTTGCAAGTGTTTCTACTGAATCGACAGCATTTCGCAGTTGTCCAGATGGCTTATCCCAATCCTCATCGCTCATTTTTAATTCGCGCTTTATTTTTGCGATGTTCTCTTGTATTCGGGGCCAAAGTTCGATTCCACTAGCAGCCTCTTTGGTCTTTCGATTCAGATAATCCGTAACCCTGTCATTTGCTTCATTTGCAATGGGTAAGGCCTGAGTAAGTCGTCCACCAACGGACACCATATGTTCATCTATTTCCTGATGTTTTATGGCAAGGCCTTCAAGTTCTTTGCATGAAAAGCCCAAACCATAAATATCAATTTTTCTGTCTTTATGGAATTCACGAAGTTTTCCAAACAGAGCAACAATTGGAGCAGTAAGTTCTTTTTTTGCTGCCACCGTAAAGAGATCTGCGATCTCCTTACGTTCTTCATGACTTGGATCACGACTACCCTGCAAGGGGGTACAAAGCTCGTTAATTAAATCCTGAGTATAACAATCAAATAAATTTGTCTTCTCTACAGAATAATTGGAAGAATTATACATTTTGTTCTTAGATTCACCCAAAATAAATACCTTTTCCTTTCGGGATGAATCTTAAGCCTCCTCTATTGTTTGTTTTATAAATCCGACACCCTGTCGAAGTCCTGTTTCCATATTTTTTCTATTTTCAGCAACTGACACAACCCTGCCCACAAAAGTTCCGGGCATGACAATAAAATCGGTTCCCACATGTTCCAGCACCACAAAATCATTTTTCAAATCGCCACGTGCTATCTTTGCAAATGATTGTCTTTCATAGGGGTTATTCGGAACAAAACCCTTGGTTCGTTTCTGTTCCAGTGCTTTATAGTTATGGGTTCCCCAATAAATTGAATCATAGGTGGCTTGAAGCTCAATACAGTTGTCGGGAAACCGATTCTCTGTGACTGCGTAATACTCAAGCTCAGGCAACAGAGGGGTTCCCTTGGGCAATCCCTGTTCAAGCGTGTAGCAAAATTCCAGAGTAGTTCCCTGTTTGCGAGCATTGATTTCTATAAAATAGACAGTGTCGTCATTGGCCACTATATAGTCACAGCCAAAAATTCCGCGGTAGCCAAGCCGTCCTAGCATCTGCCCAACCAGAACCGTATACCTATTGAGTTGTTTCTTTTGATATGGCGTTACCATGGACGGATATGTGGAACCAACAAAACGGTTTCCATCTTCAATGCTCTGGTCTGCAATACCTGCGATATACACATCACTTTCATTCGCAACAACAGCAAGAACAGTGGGATCAAGGGTATGAGGCATATACCTGGAGACAAGAAATGTCCCCTCTTTACCTACGCTCCACGTTTGAACCTCTTCCTGATTCAGGCTTACAAGAGAATTGGAACCCGCTGCCGAGTAGGCACAGCTGATAAAAATACCATTCTTCCATTTTCGTCTTAACTTTTTGGTGGTTCTTAAAAGCGATTCAACGTCGTCACAGAAGCAATGTTCAGCAGTGGGTACCAGACCGGCAACCTGCTGATATTGGAGGATTTTATTATTACACTCTATGGAGAGGGCACGATCTGGCCCAAGGATACTGACGCAATCTATCTCATCAAGGGTCATTTCCTGTACAGATTCGAATAGATAGATATAGAGATTATCTTGATTTTGAAGGATGGTATCGATATGTTCGCGTAGAGCAGAACTGCTTGAAACTGCGGTCATAAAGTCTGCAGAACTGATCCTGCAGCTTATATCATTGTTTCCCTGATTGACCGTATCTATTGAACATTTTTGATGTCTGGAGATGGCAGGATTTATGACAATGACATCCTGATAATCATACTGTCTGAAAAAGTCAGGTACAACTGCAAGGAAGCGGACTTCTCTGCCGCTAAATTTCACCTGTAATGCTTCCTGAAGCAACCTGTTCAGGTAATATGCCTTAATATCACCACAATACAGAAAATAATAGACTTCTGGATCGTATTTGAAGTTGGAAAACAGCACTTCATGATTCTTATTAATATCCATAATGGCCATTTTCGCCCCACAGGTTCCTACTAAAATTTCTTTAGAGTATCATTCTCAAATAGAGATAATTATTTATGCAAACAATTACGTTTTCTTCTGTCCAAAAGATTTTTTCAAACAAAGACTAAGTGTGATTATGATAGTTTTGAGAGGACGCTGAATAGTTACGGCTGAGTATTAGGGACTACTCCTAAGACATTTCAAACTCAGGGTGCCAGTTCTATTTTTTTGGTGTGCAGGTTTTCAGAAAAGAACTTCAGGAACTGCTTTTTTTGAATTCTGTGGGAGTAATACAGGTAAGTTTTTTAAATAAGGTCGCAAAATTCTGACTCGATGAGAAGCCCAAAGAAAAGGCTATGGTGCTTATGTCCGTACCATCAAGCAGCATTTCTTTAGCTAAAACAATTTTTTTACGAAGGATATATTCTTTAGGACTTATGCCAAAGGTAGTGTGGAAAATCTCATATCCGTGGCTTCTGCTCACGGCCATCAATTCAAAAAGATGTTCAACAGGGCCCATAAATTCAATATTTTGATCTAGAAAGGAGTCTACTTTCTGAATAGATTTTTTACTGTCCATGAGAATAAACGTTGGCTCAGGCACACTGCGTATAGCAGAAATTACAATTTGACGAAGTGAATTTTCTATCTGTATCAGATAACCGGGGGCCCGATCATTGTTCTCCTGAAAGATCGTTTTAAATGATGAAATCATCAATGCGGGTGCGCTACGAACAAATGGAATAGCTGGTATTTTTTGAATGACTTGCTGTGTCGCCATAGGTGTTGAGAGAAGAGTACGACCAGAGTATGACAAATCAACAGCAAGGTGATACATGGAATACGGGGTAATAATTTTATCTTCCGTCTGATATTTTAACGAAAGTGGTGGATGGTAATAAAAAGTTCCTCCTTTGGCGTTTAAGACCTCTCCGGTGTCGTACCGAATACGGAAATTCCCCCTTTCAATATAGAGAATTGAAGTCCAGAGTTTATTATCAAAACTTGGTACAAATACCTTGGCAGAGTGGGTTTTTGAATGACTAAACTCCCGCACCTCAGGAAAATGTTCCGTTAACTGAATGAGTTTTGTTTCCAGCATATCGTTCTCAGAATATTCAATTATTCAACACTAGCCAGATATCTCAGGTCATACGAATACGCTCACAATCGGGACATATCCAGGTTGGGCCATTTGACATTCCCCATGTATTTTCCTTAAAACATTCTTCACAGATCATAAACCCACAGGGACAGCTTAAACAGTAAGGGAGTTCCTTCTTACAGCAATGGCATTTATAGTTACCAAGTTTTCGCTGACGGTAGGATAACTTCTTCCCGGTTTTTTTTTGTTCATCACTCATTGTTCAAGGCCTCCTGCAGCCACTTTTTGTAGTCATCACTTATAGCTGATACCGGAATAGCGACAATTTCCGGAACATCGTAGGAATGGTGTTTTTTGATCTCAAATACCAGATCTTCCCATAATGACTGACGGGTCTTCATGAGCAACCGGTACTCTTTGGCCTGCTCAATCTTACCATTCCACCAGTAGAGAGAATCAACGGGAGACTCAATCTGAGAACAGGCAATCAATCGTTTTTCAAGAAGAATTCGACTGATTGTTAATGCCTCTTCTTTTTCTTCAACTGTTGTATAGACAAGTATTGTATCGGTCATTGATTTATATATGTTTCTTTTTTAGTATATTATAGTTATTAGAATTTCAGTTAACAGTCATTCATGTTTTTCTCAAGATAAAAGCTCAACGACTTCAGGAAACCCCATGCTGTTTACCATTGATGTTGGAAATACCCACACGGTAACCGGTCTTTTTGATGGTGACACATTGGTGGGCCAGTGGCGATTAAAATCTGACCCTGACCGACCAAACGATGAGCTTGCCATTCGCTACCACTCCCTTTTTTCCATGGCCGAGGTGGATAAGGCAGATATTGACGGTGTTATTTTGGCAAGTGTCGTGCCGGCTCTTGAATCTGCTTGGATTTCCTGTATTAATTCCTATTTCTCAAACAATCTCCTTCACCCTCTGCTGGTTGTTTCAGCAAAGAGTATTTCAGAACAGATCACTATCTTGACCGATTATCCTGAAGAAGTCGGAGCTGACCGATTGGTCAATGCAATTGCTGCCTGGGAACAGTATAGACAAAACCTTATTATTATTGATTTTGGAACCGCCATAACCTTTGACTGTGTTTCAGCAAAATGTGAGTACCTTGGAGGTACAATTCTTCCTGGTATTGCAATTTCACTTGATGCACTCTCATCACGCACCGCTAAACTTCCTCGAATCGATGTCGCTATTCCTCCACCACAGGTTATCGGTACAAACACCGTTGATGCGATGAAAAGTGGAATACTTCACGGCTATGGAGCCATGGTCGATGGGCTTTCTGAAAAAATCCGCCGCGAGTTATGCCCCAAGGGAGAGCCGATGAAAGTTATTGCAACGGGTGGAATGGCCCATCTGATTGCTCCGTTCAGCAAATCAATTGAAGAAATTGATACCATGCTGACCCTTCATGGTCTCAATCTACTTTTCCATAAACAGTACGATGAATAAATCTCTTTTTCCTCCATCATTACAGCCAGGTGACCGTATTGGCATCATAGCCCCAGCAGGACAGGTTTATGATATCAAACCGCTCAATCAAGGAATTTCTATCCTCAAAGAAATGGGCTTTGATGTGCAGTTACCAGGAAATTTATGGCCAGGTACGGGATATCTTGCCGATACGGATTCTAACCGGGCCCTTGAATTCCACAGAATGTGGGCAGACCCTGAAATTTCTGCTTTATTATCGCTTAGAGGTGGCTTTGGCTCGCTGCGCCTTCTGCCATTTCTTAACCCTGTTGATATCAAAAAGGAGCATAAACTCCTTATAGGCTTCTCTGATCTTACCGTTCTCCACAGTGCGCTGTATCAGACAAATGAGGCCATAACGCTTCACGGGCCCATGCTCACCAGTCTCTCCTCTATTAGCCCAAGCAGCCTACAGCATTTTTATGCATGCCTTACAGGAAACTGGGACAAAACACTAGGGCCCCAACGGATTGAAGTGCTTCGTGATGGTGCGCCTGTGCAGGGAAGACTGATAGGTGGCAACCTCAGCAGTCTTATTTCCATACTAGCAACTGATATCGATCTTGATTGGAACGGGAAAATTCTCTTTCTTGAAGATGTTGGGGAACCACTCTATCGGCTGGATCGAATGTTTACCCAACTCTGGCACTGTGGCAAGATTAACCAGCCTGCAGGAATTATTTTGGGTGATTTTTCAATAAACCTTCAACTGGACAGTCTTGAGAAAATTCGGTTTCATGAAGAGATCTGGAAACGTGTTCTTGAACTTACAGAATCTGCTGGAATGCCAGTCTGGGGGAATTTTCCCATCGGACATGGTGAAGATAATCTATGCTTACCCCATGGCGCTGATGCATTAATGGACAGCAGTAATACCAAGCTATCATTTTAAAATACACATACTGGATTACTGTTCGGCATCCTTATTAAGCCTGTTTAGAATCCATTGTACGGCCCCCAGCAGATCTTCTGCCTTGAAATCCGGCTGAATTGTCTGCTGTGGTCCTATATACTGTTCATCTCCCCTGCCGTATCCTGTACGAACAAGGATGGATTGTGCGCCACAGTTGGCCGCTGTCTTAATATCTGACCATCTATCCCCTACAACAAAAGATTTTTTAGGATCAAGCCCCAACTCTTCTGATGCCTGGTAAACAAGTCCTGGTTTTGGCTTCCGACAGTTACAGTTGTCACGAAAACGTTCCTCTTTTGCCTCAGGATGATGTGGGCAATAATAAATTCCATCCACATGAGCACCTTCAGCTGCCAGTAATCCGTTCATTTTTTCATGGACAGCAACGAGCAACTCTTCAGGAAAATAACCACGGGCAAGCCCCGACTGATTACTAATAACAACAACGGGAATACGAGCGTCGTTAAGTTGTTTTATCGCCTTTGCAGCACCGGGTAAAAGCTGAAAACGACAGCTGTGATTAATATATCCCATCTGTTCATTGATGGTTCCATCTCGATCAAGAAATACTGCGGGTTTTGCACTGTTGGTGTCTCTATCTGTCATCATTAATCCTTAGAAGTCTCTATTGTCTTTGCTGAAAGCATTGTGACCAGGTCCTCATAAACATCCATGGAACTAATTGATTCGAGACAGTTTAAGTGGCCTTTAGGACAGTGTGTCTGCAGACATGGACTGCATTCCATCTCACGGCGCAGGATAATGGCATTTTTTGAATAGGGGCCAGTGGCAATATGATCGGTTGACCCGAATATTGCGATAGTTGGAGTACCTAACCCTGCAGCGATATGCATTAGCCCAGAGTCATTTGTAACAAAAGCGTCACAATACTTAATAAGACCCATTGCCTGTTTCAGGCTTGTTTTCCCGGTCATATCGAGCACATGATGTGGTGTTCGCACGGAAAACTCTCGAATCTGCAGGGCTGCCTTGCTATCCACATCGGTTCCAAAAACCATGATAGCACAACCATCATCACCATAATTATGTGAGATAATAGCGGCTAATTGGGCGAATTTTTCCACTGGCCACTGCTTGGCCGGGCCAAAGGCAGCACCGGGATTAAAGCCAATAACAGGAATAGCAGTACCGCCTTGAGTAAGTGGTTTTATTTCTGCAATCTCTGAAATTTCGGCCTGTTGCATTTGTTCATGTATTGAAACCGGCCCCTGAGATTTGAGGCAATTCACAAATCCTTCGGCCCATGTATCTAGTTTTTCAGAAAGCGGCAGACGAAGATGATCGGGCCCAATTTTCAAACCAAGCTCTTTGAGAATATTCTGATAATAGTGGACCTGATGTTTTTTACGAATTTCATCACTGATCGTAACCCCATGGGTCAGTAACATTGCCCTGCCGTCACGTTTATACCCAACACGGATTGGAATTCCTGCCATTTTAGCGATAACTGCGGCCTCAAAGGCATTTTGGAGTAGAAAGGCAGCATCAAAGCTGAACTGTTTCAAATCCTTTGCAAGATTTACAGGTCCCTTTATTTTCCCTTCATACAGATGTTTTTTATCATACACCAGTATAGTATCAACATCGGGGCTCATCCTGAAGATATCTGCCACCCAGGGAACTGCAAGCATGGTGATTTCAGCTTCCGGGAAGTTCTCCCTGATACTGTGAACCGCAGGAGTTGTCATCACCGCATCCCCTATCCAGTTAGTGGACCGGATCAGGATTTTCTTCGGGTTTAACTCTAAAAGGGACGGTTTAGAAAACATAGCAGACCTCAAGAAAGGATATGGACAAAAAGGCTGATTTAATTTTGTACATTTTTTTTAATCGGTTAGTAATTCAGCGAGTTGTTGCTGGGCAAACTCAATCTCAGGATCAAGGGAAAGAGCAAGGGTTAAAAAATGTATCGCCTTATCATCATCTCCAAGCCTGCGATGATTCACACCAAGATTTGCATAATCCATTGCAGAGGAGGGATTTAACTCAACTGCACGTTCAAAACTTTTCACCGCCCGTGCATACTCTTCAAGTTTAAAATAACAGACGCCCATTGTGTTATAAATATCAGGCCTCTCCTCATCTTCTGCCAGTCCTTTTTGCAGTGTCTTAAGCGCCATATCATACTCCCCAAGATCTCTGTAACAGAGTCCCATATATGAATAGACATAGGGGAGATCTTCCTCTTCTGGACTCAGCTCAAGTGCCTTCTGAAAATGAGCAAGGGCCGGTTCAAGTTGACCATTTTCATACAGATTACGGCCTCTGTAAAAATCGAGATAATAAGCATCCGGTATAAGAGTTTCCAGCCTGGCCAGTCTGTTATCCAGCATTTCAGGATCGTCGATTCGCTCAACGAGAAGCTTTGAGGCAAACAACCCAACATCCTGAATCATGGAGCGTTCGCGAAAATGGGCACCTGGAATAATGGTATAGATGGCAGGAATCTGCAGATCGGGATGGGCAACATCGAGCATAAAAGTTTCCATTCCTTTCTCAGCAAGTACTGCCACACAGTTATCGACTTCTGTTTTTATATTTGCATCGCTGAGATTGTCAATATCCTCAATCCGAATAGTCAGACCACTCTTTATCACATGATCAGCTTCGTTAAGCGCCAGAGGTTTGGGCAGTCCCGATGCAATATAGTTAGAGCCACTATTAAAATCACCAGCAAGCTGAGCTACTTCGGTTACTGCGCGGATCAGGGCTTTTTCAGGGTCGGGAGTGGTACCTGCGGTATAAACGATTTCACTTTTTTCTGGAAAGGTGGACCGATCAACTGCAAGAGCAGCCACGGTACAGATTCCAGTATCAAGTGTAAAGTCATTGAGATAAAGCTCAATACCATTGTCCTTAAAAATTTGGAGCAACTTTTTGGCAATGGGGTCTTTAACGCTTGCGTGATCAATAAGAGGTGTTTTGATTTTTTTATGGGTAACGAGCGCACAGACATGACGTTCAACAATTTCACAAATCCCTTGCAGAGCCGCCTCCTCATAGGAGTTACCAGCCGATGGGCCATTGAATTCGTTAATTGCGAAAAACCAAGAAAAAGGCATCAGGATATCATCGCCGCTCACAAGACTGGTGGCCCAGGTCCACTGCATGGGGATTCCTTGGAGCACCTGCTCTAAAAAGTCAGCATCATGTTTTTCGTCATGTACCGATTGCAGCAGATACTTGATATCAAGAACAGGGTAGCCGCCATCTCGCATCTCCTGATAATCTCCTACAATAAAGTTGTCAGGATTATTCTTAAAAGTGAAAAATGAAAACCGTTCAACAAGCTCCATACAGGCAGAGGCTTGTGCCTGGATAGGAGATGCCCCTTTTCCCATCTGCTTCTTGGTACCTGTCATGGCTCTTGCATCTTCACCACAGACAGAGAAATAAACGGGGATGCCCAAACGGCCATTATCGATTCTTTTGACCTCTTTCAAAATATCAAGTTGAAGATCATCAAGCTTAGATTTAAAAAGGGCAACTGTTTCTTCAGGACTAATCGCTTTATCCTGATCTATGGTATATGCCTTCATACAATCTTGAAGGCGAATTACTTTTTTATCCATGTATAAGACTCATTATAGGGGTTTTTTATAGAACTGAGGCTGCATGAGCATGTTCCCATAACATTTCAAACAGTTACAGGAAGCACTCCTTAGATGATTTTACAAGGATCGCACTATACAGAAAATAACGGTTTTTTGCAAAGGAAGGGTTCTGCGAAAAAGCTGTGAATTATTGGTAACTATCTGCCCAGCCAACGGCATCAAGATAAAAGCCTGGAAATTTCTTTGGATCAATCCCAACTGAATCAAGATTAGATTCAAATTCTTCCCATTTACCAGACTCGTAGAATTCGATGGCCTGAAGAAAAGGAATCATTTTTCCAGTTCTTACAGAGAGAGCCTCTTTAACAACGTCTGTTAAGGGGAGTTGTTTCATAAGATAGCTCATGGTGTTATCAAGCATTGCATCAATAAGAGAAAACAAGCCAAGCATAAAAAACTCACTGCTATTGGCTTTACCGAGGTTTTCAGCCATTAATTCAAGCATACGGGCACGGATAATCGAGGTTCGTATCAGCTCAGAAGGTTTGGACTCTGAAAGTTTGCTCGTAGCAATGAGAGAGACAAATTGACGCACTCCACGTTCACCAAGAAAAGTAATGGCCTGACGAATGGACGAGATTGGCTGTACCCGATAGAAAAAAGCAGAATTAAGGTATTTGAGCAGTTTAAAAGAGACTGAAACATCCTGGTTAATTAATCTCTCCAGATTATCAACATCAAATTCAGTTCTGTTTATTTCGGTGATAAGTTGCAGCAAGGTCAACTTTGAAGAAGGGATATCTTTATTTTTTAAAACTTCTGGTTTAGCAAAAAAATAGCCTTGGAAATAGACAAAGCCCATATCAAGTGCCTGCTTGAACTCATCGTAGGTCTCTATTTTTTCGGCTAATAAGCGACAGCCATAGGGTTTAATAGTCTCAACTATTCTTTCGATCTCATCCATTTCTGTGAGTCGAAAATCAATCTTTATTATTTTGGAAATTTTAACCAGTGGCCGCCACTCTTCTGTAAACACAAAGTCGTCGAGTGCTAGATCATAGCCTTTCGCCACAAGATTTTTACACGATTCTATTATTTCCTCGGTCGGATTGACATCTTCAAGCACCTCAACCACAATATTTCCGGCAGGAAACATTGAAGGAGTACCTTTGAGCAACAGATCTTCAGTGAAATTTATAAAGGCCTTATTTCCCCCGGATATCTGCTCTATGCCAACCGTAAAAAATGAGGAAGAAAGCAGACTTGAGGTTGCTGTTTCACCGTCAAGATCGGGGAAGGCATTTGCCATTCCAGTTCGAAACAGGAGTTCATAGGCGTAAATTCGTTTTTTGCGATCAAAGATCGGTTGTCTGGCTACGAAAACATCCATGGAATATATAGTGCGAAGGATAAATTATTGTGTGTTACAGGTCAGCGTTACACTCGGTATCAAAGAGAAAGATGTGAGTGCAAACGCTCTTCCCAGGATCCATTGCCAAAATCGATATCGACCTTTCTTGCATTCTCATTTTCGATGGTCATTTCCAACAACAGACGGGTATCCGGGATAAGAGAACCTGCCCTTTCAGACCATTCTATCACGCTTAGGCCAGAAAGATAAAAGAATTCTTCAAAACCAAGATCTTCAACTTCCGTCTCATCAAAAAGACGATAAAAATCAAAATGATATAAAGGCATCCTCCCTGGATATTCCTGAAGAATTGAGAAGGTGGGACTTGTCACATAACAATTATCGGGTACCTCCAGTCCTTTTGCAATCTGCTGGGTGAGTGCAGTTTTTCCCGCCCCAAGGTCACCACTTAAGCAAATCAGGTCTCCAGGAATGGCTAATCGTGCCAGCAGATGAGCAAAAGAGGCTGTTTCTGTTAGATTGTCGAGATGGAGAGTCTTGCTTGTCATGGATAATCCCGGTCTTTTGCAAGTGTAAAGATTATGGATGTTCCCATACCGGGTCTTGAATTGATTTCCATTTTTCCGCAAAGTATCTTCATCCGCTCAGCAATTGACTGCAATCCTATTCCTCTAGTCTTTCCTGTCGATTTGGAAACCTCCTCAACATCAAAGCCACAGCCATTATCATGAACAGCCAGCACAATATCATCGCCGACAAACCTGGCCCGGACCTGAATATTTGTTGCCCCGGCATGCTTGATTACATTATTAAGCGACTCCTGTAGCAGACGATACAGATGTCTCTGTTCTTCAACGGAGAAGAATTGGCCTATTGTCTCCATGTTAATATCGAGCTCAATATCAGCAACTCCAAGAAATCCACCTATCAGATTCTCAAAAGCGGCATCAACACCCAGGTGGTCAACCATCATCGGCCAAAGTTCCCGCGAAAGGTTCCTCACATTCTCAATCTGCATATTCACGTATTGTCGTAATTCACGGAGTCCCTCTACAATGCTATCCTTCTGATACTCTTCATTGCTATAGAGATTATTTTCCATTGCACGCAGCTGGAGTTTCAAGGCTGCAAGCGACTGCCCAAACTCATCATGAAGCTCCATGGCTAGACGCCTACGTTCATCGTCCTGTGCAGTGATCAGCATCGCAGAAAGGTCGCCAAGCCTTTCTTCCGATAAACGAAGTTGTTCTTCTGCTATTTTTCTCTGGGTTATATCACGGATCATCGACCCGACAATACGTTCACCACCGGTAAGATCAATGCAGAACAGATTCATCTCCATATCGAGATAATCCTGACTCTTCATTTGAATTTTCACTTCTCTTGGATAAGGTGCGCGATTAGTGGCAAGTAGCATGGCAATTTCTTCCTTTACCACACCTCTGTCATCGGGGTGGAGCGCGAATGCAAGCGGCTTTTTCAAGAATTCTTCATCACTGTACCCAAGCAGCGTTTCCACTGCAGGATTTGCATAGAGCCCCTTTCCTGCAATATTGAACAGGACGATGATGTCCTGAGTGGCGAGTGCAAACTTTCGAAAGCGTTCTTCACTTTCACGCAAAGAGATTTCAAGTGTTTTTCTTCTCTGAACATCACGTTCAAGTTCAATGTTTACGTTCAACAGTTTCTGATTTGTAAGCTTCAGGTTCCTGTTTTTCACGGCAAGTTCATCCGTTAAGGAAACATTCTCCTTTTTCAGATGATACAGATCTCTTGCTCTGTCGATAACATGACTTAACTCATTAGTATCCCACGGTTTTAAAATATACTGATAAATCCTACCAAGGTTAATGGCATCAAGTATATACTCAACCTGACTATGTGCTGTAAGAAGCACTCTGATGGGGTCGGGATCGATATCATAGATTTTACTCAGCATAGCTGTTCCGCTTATTCCAGGCATCCGCTGATCTGAAATAACAAGTCCGATATCTGCTGTTTTTTCAAATATTCGTAAGCCTTCTTCCCCTGACAGGGCAGTAATAATCTCATACCTGTCCTGGAAAATCATTCTGAAATTCAGGAGGTTAACCTCCTCATCATCAACAAATAAAATTTTGAATGGCTTCATGATACCCTTTTCTTAATTATCCTTGGAAGTGGCCGCAGGATTCTTCTCCCACCAGGTCATCAGGAGTTGAAAATGATTATAATAAAGTGGCAGATTATCCGGTTGAGAAAACGTATTATGATAGGCGAGACGGTGGACGCTCAGATACCAGTTGGGTACCAGGTAATATCCATACCAGAGTATCCTGTCCAGTGCTTTACATGCTGCCGTTAACTCTTCCTGGGTTGAGGCGTAAATGATTTTATCCACCAGCACATCAACCACTGGATTCTTAATCCCTGCTAGGTTTTTTGATCCTAGTTGATCAGCAGATTCAGAATGCCAAAAATTCTTCTGCTCGTTGCCAGGTGACAAAGACTGCCCATACACATGGACAATCATATCAAAATCAAATTTCTGCACTCTATCGGTATACAGAGCAGGATCAATGGTTCGATAATCAACCTCCACACCAAGTTTTTTCAGGTTGTTCACATAGGGTGCCATCACTCTTTCAAACGATGGTGACACCAGAAGAATTTCGAAATGGAAAGGCTGCCCTTCGCTGTTTTGGAGCACCCCATCCTTAACGAGCCATCCGGCTTCTGCGAGAAGTTTTTTTGCCTTTCGAAGATTACTACGAACCCCGCCTTTAGGGCTGCTATCCGGTGCCTTCAGGGGAGTAGTGAACACCTCTTTTGGAAGGCTCTCTCTGAAAGGCTCAAGATAGGACAACTCCAATCCCTCTGGAAGACCGTCAGCTGCAAGATAGGAGTTACTGAAGAACGAGCTGCTTCTGGTATACTGATTATAGAAAAGTGATTTATTGGTCCATTCAAAATCAAAAGCAAGACCAAGCGCCTGGCGAACCCGCAAATCCTTAAATATTGGTTTGCGGGTATTCATTAAAAAGCCCTGCATTCCTGCATTATTCTGATGAGGAAATCGTTTTTTGATCAACTCCCCTGCATCAAAACGTTTTCCAACCATATCGCGTGCCCACTGTTTAGCGATATTCACCATCATAAAATCAAATTCTCCAGCCTTAAATGCTTCCACAGCAACTATCTGATCTTTATAATAATTAACAGTAATGGCGTCGAAATTATACATACCTTTTCTGGTTGGATGATTCACAGCCCAATAGTCCGGATTTCTGATATAGCGTATGGATCGCCCCTGATTAAAGCTTTTCACCATATACGGGCCAGAGCCAATAGGAGCAACCATTCCATCTTTACGGTTCTCACCTGCAAAGGGATGTTTTGTATAAAACGCTTTGGACAGTACTGGAATCTGCCCGGCTATCATATGCAATTCACGGTTGGCGCGATTAAAGATAAATTGAACCCGATGAGAATCGAGAACTTTTGCCTCTTTTATATCTTGATAATAGAAGGGATAAAAAGGATGCACCTTGTCACTCTTAAAGGTATCGAGTGAAAATTTAACATCTTCTGGCGTCACCGAGATTCCATCTGAAAATTTTGCGTTTTCATCGATGGTAAAAATCATGGAAAGTTTATCTGCTGCAAGCTCAATATCACTGGCAATCAAACCATAGGCAGCAAATGGTTCATCGAGAGAACCAACGGCTAAGGGTTCAAAAACAAACATTTCAAGCCCAAATGGCGCTGTCCCCTTTAAGGTAAAGGGATTCATTTTGTCAAAGCTGCCGTTATCATGAAGCAGAAGGGTACCGCCCTTCTCTGCTCTTGAGGAGGCATAATCAAATTTCTTAAAATCCGACCCGTATTTCAATTGACCATCGATAGATACTCCATGAGCTGCAAAAGATGCAGAAACACAGGTTAAAGAGATGAACAGTGACAGGAAAAGAGTAAAACAATACGACATATGCTGGTTCTCCGGAAACGATTTCGATCGAAGGGCTTAAGACACTGCCGGGGAGGTAATTACCCGGGCCCAGTAAAAGATTATATTCTAGCAACAGTATCATTTTTGGGGTATTATGTCAGGTTTTCCTGTCAAATTATAAGCATAATGGCAGTAAAATCTTTCTTTTTAACAAGGAGTAAATACATGGGAAAAACGATAGCCCAAAAAATATTTGATGCTCACTTAAGAGACAGCCCGACACCGGAAAACAAGGTTCTCGATCTTGACGTTGTTCTCTGTCACGAAATCACAACCCCTATTGCCATCATGGACTTAATGGAAAAAGGGATGGACAGAGTCTTTGACCCCACGAAGATCAAAGCTGTTATTGATCATGTGACCCCGGCAAAAGACTCTAAGACTGCAGCTCAGGGTAAGATCATGAGAGAGTGGGCCAAACGTCAGAATATCAAAGATTTCTTTGATGTTGGCGAGAACGGTGTCTGCCATGCCCTTTTCCCTGAAAAAGGATTTATCCGCCCTGGTTACACTGTAATCATGGGTGATTCTCATACCTGCACCCACGGTGCCTTTGGTGCCTTTGCAGCAGGAGTTGGAACCACGGATCTTGAAGTTGGCATCCTTAAAGGTGTCTGCACCTTTCGTACTCCGGAATCAATGAAATTTGTAATAACCGGAGAGTTGGGAATCGGCGTATCAGCCAAGGATGTCATCCTTGCAATCATCAAAAGAGTTACTGTGAACGGGGCAACCGACAGAGTGATCGAGTTCACCGGGCCACTCGTTGACAAGATGAATATGTCTGCACGTATGACGCTTTGCAACATGGCAGTTGAAGCCGGTGCAACAAGCGGTCTCTGTTATCCGGATCGTGTAACCGCAGAATATCTCTGGCAGTTTATTAAGGATGACTACACAAGCATTGATGCTGCTGTTGAAGAATTCGGCAAATGGCATTCCGATGCTGACGCAGAATACGTTGAGGTTATTCAACTTGATGTTTCCGATCTTCAACCACAGGTAACCTTCGGCTATAAGCCCGATCAGGTCAAGAATATCAAAGATATGGAAGGAACCCCTGTTGATCAGGTCTATATTGGTTCCTGCACCAACGGGCGCATTGAAGATCTGCGTGAATCTGCGGCCATCCTGAAAGGACAAAAACTTGCAAGTGGCGTACGTGGAATCGTAACCCCTGCAACTCCTTCAATTTATTCACAGGCGCTGGAAGAAGGAATAATTAAAATATTTATGGATGCAGGATTCTGTGTTTTAAATCCAACCTGTGGTGCTTGCCTGGGAATGAGTTCCGGAGTACTGGCCGAGGATGAAGTTTGTGCCGCCACCACTAACAGAAATTTTAATGGCAGAATGGGAAAAGGGGGCATGGTACACCTTATGAGTCCCGCCTCTGCAGCTGCTACAGCCATTACCGGCACCATCAGTGATCCCAGACAATTTCTCGCTTAAAAGAGGTATACCATATGAAAACATTTGGAGGTCCCGCTATACTGCTGGACAGAAATGATATAAACACCGATGAGATAATCCCAGCGAAATATCTCACTGAAATCACAAAAATGGCACTAAAGCCCCACCTGCTTGAAGATTTACTTCTTGATGGCAAACCATTTAACAGTCATTCTGATGAAATGAATGACGCAAATGTGGTTATTTCCAGAGCAAATTTTGGTTGCGGTTCATCCCGGGAACATGCTGTATGGGCATTTGAAGTAAATGATATTAATGTCGTTATTGGATCAAGTTTTGCCCGGATATTCAGGCAAAATATGTTTAATTGTGGAATTCTTGCCATGGAACTGAGTGAATCTGATATTAATGCACTTTTCGCCATGTCCGGAAACATTACAATTCAAGTTGATATGGATCAGGAACAGATTATTGCCAATTCCGATGACAGCAGCCAACAGGATGTGGCATGTTCTTTTTCTCTCAATGCATACGATAAAAGTCTGGTTAGCTCCGGTGGCTGGCTTGCCTATGCCGAAACAAATTACTAGTATTCGCAACGGATAAAGACCAATAAAAAAGGGTTTATGATGCAGCCGCATCATAAACCCTTTTTTTATACTTTACCCACGGGATTTACAAACCATATTCCTGCAATTTACTTATCATTTCTTGCTGCTCATCATTCAGTTCTTTGGGGATATCAACCCCCACTCTCACATAGAGATCACCACGACCACTATGCGGTCCGGAAGGCAAGCCATGGCCCTTTAATCGCAATTTAGCATCACCCTGAATACCGGGAGGCACATTCACCTTAAACTTTTTTCCATCGAGTGTCTCAACATCGACTTTGGCGCCAAGACACGCCTGACTGTAAGGGATTTTCTGTTCAAATATCAGATTGTCGCCATCACGTTCATAGCTTTTATGAGGGACGACATCAACCTTTAGAAAAAGGTCGCCTGGCATACCACCATTTGGTGCCGCCCCGCCTTTTCCTTTTAAACGGAGTTTTTTTCCGGTCTCTATGCCTTTTGGTACTTTCACATTTACATTTTTACTACTTCCATTACTTCTAAGCGCTATGCTTTTTTCAGCACCATTCAAAACATCTTCCAGGGTAACAGACAGCTGATAGGTTACATCCTGCCCTTTAGCAGGTGGCTGACATCCACCACCTCCGCAACCACCGCCTCCAGCCTGTCCAAACATAGAGCTAAAACCACCGCCCCCCATATTTGATGACCTGAAGTTGGTACTACGACCTCCGCCACCAAAGCCAAACTGGCCTAAGATGTCATCCATATTAAAATTTCTAAAGATATCTTCCTGGGAATAACGCTGGCGAAAATCCGTTGAACCATAGGTATCATACTGCTGTTTCTTTTCAGAGTCAGAAAGAACAGCATATGCCTCACTAATTTCTTTAAACTTTTCCTCTGCGGCCTTATCCCCCTTATTTTTATCGGGATGATACTTTAAAGCCTTTTTACGATAAGCTTTTTTAATTTCCTGGGTAGAAGCTCCCTTCTCCACCCCCAAAATATCGTAATATTCCATAGATTATCCCCAACACTTATATTTTACATTAACTTATTTAATTAAAGATATGACCAGAAAGACAAAAGTCAATTGTATGAGATGCCTCCCTGATTTGTAGTGAACAATAGGAACAGCTATGGCTATCGTCAAGGGAGTGAATAAAGAAAACCAGCAAGTTTGTAGATCAGATATAAAATGGCAATTCAAAAAAGATGGTTTATGTACATAAAAAAACCCCAGTCAAATCAATGACTGGGGGTTTTTCTATTGATATTTTGTAACTATTCAGCGAGGGGGACTAATTATCCTTAACTCTGAACTGTAACTGTTTAGCAGGTAAGCGCAGACTCCGTGCTTCAAATTCGTTTATTTTGGTCTCCGAAGCATACTAATGCTATTCGAGGAGGCTAAAATGGACGTAGATGGAGTGCTGCTGAATAGTTACGATATTTTTTCATTTGTTTCAGATTAAAAAGGAACATCATCTCCGGTTCCGCCACCGCCAAAGTTCGAATCAGAAGGGGCATCCGGAAGAGGAGGTTCGCCAAAACCAGTGCTGGTTCCACCGCCCTCACCTCTTGAATCAAGCATCTTCATTTCACGTGCCACAATTTCCGTTGTATACTTATCGTTACCGTTCTGATCCTGCCACTTTCTGGTCTGAATCTTCCCTTCGATATACACCTTCGACCCCTTATGAAGATACTCGCCGCAAATTTCGGCAAGTCTGCGCCAAACAACAATTCGGTGCCATTCAGTGGAGTCCTGCTTCTGTCCGCTTTTATCGGTCCAGCGTTCGGTGGTGGCAATATTGAAAGTTGCGACGGGGGTACCTTCCTGAGTGAAACGAATCTCTGGGTCAGCCCCGAGATTTCCTATAAGCATTGCTTTATTGAGCATATCTCCTCCGATATAAATATTTGTTTTTAAGTAACGATTCAGCTGTACTCCAACTACGTCCACTTGGGCCTTCTCGGATAGCACCAGTATGCTTCAAATTCCCAAATGAACGAATTTGAAGCACGGAGTCTGCGCTTACCTGCTAAACAGTTACAGGACTGAGTTTATCATAATTTTGAAACGACGCTGAAGAGTTACATTTTAAGATAATAAAATTAAACAGGAGAAACGATTTCTTAAAAGATGTTCTCCACGTTCTGCGTCTAACTGATACCATATGGAGCTTCCATAAGGCTAGGAAAATTTCGTTTTTTCAACCGTTCACGGTCCGGTCAAGCATAAGAGGGATTCCTCCCTTTTCCTCCGGGGCAAAGCCCATCACTTCTTTCCAGATTTCATCACTTTCCATACAGAAATAAATACAGGTATTGGGATCCGCATATTTTTTAAGTAGTGTATAAATATGCTGGTAAAGAGCAACCCTTCTGGGACGAAAATATCGTTTTTTATTATCCATCCCTTCAATAAATTCCTGATAAAATATCCGTGATTGTGGAAAGCGATCGGTTCCAATTGTTTTTAAAGCTGGGAGATACCGAAGTGCTCCCAATGAGATCCAGACAATCTGCTCCGCAGGAACAACCTGGTAGAGCCTTGTTATCGTCTCTGCGTATCCTTTTTCCCAACCGGGATGGTCAATGATGGGATCAAAGTGAAAGGCAAGTTTATACCCCCATTTAGCGCATTGGGCTGCGGCTGCTAAACGCTCTTCGAGGGTGGCTGTTCTGATCTCTTCCTTCTGCATAACTTCAGTGCTGTTCAGAGACCAGGCAAGGACGGTTCGTCCGTTATGCTTCAAGTGCTTGAGATTATCAATAACTGCACTTTTAGTTTTCAGCTCAAGAACAGCCTGTTTCTGCTCTGCCATAAATTCGACAAGTTCAGAACTGAGACAGGTGAACCTATCAAGTGCCATTGAATCGGTAAACTCTCCGGTTCCAATACGAAAAAAACGATCCGGTTCCTTCTTAAAAGCCTCTTTCATCTCATGCAGTAAATCATCCGTATTCACAAAAAACGTAAGCCAGGGTTTGTTTAAATATGCCTGTAAAATACAGTAGACACAGTCCATTGGGCATCCCATACCGATATTTAATACTTGATAATCACAACATCGATACTCTCTGGTTCCGGGGCAGGGTTTAAAAAAATGGCCCCTGTTTTTACTTAAGAGCAGATGATGCTTTCCCTGTAGCAGGTTTTCGGGATACTCCCCTTCCACCCCAGCGGGTTCTCCCCTGTCTGCCACTACGGTGTATGGAAGTTTTGCTCTTTGAAGAATTTGCCGGGTATATTCAAGTTCCATACAGGATTCTTCAACATGAATATCCGTTATATATATCGATGGATCTTTCCAGGAATTGTTTTTTTTCATTATTCTATAACAAGCGAATTGATTAATTTTTGAGGAACTGTCACGGGGAGCGCAAAACCTTTATTGATATACGCCTCAGCCCAGTTTGCACAATTGGTATATAATTCACCCTCCGCCAAACGACCATGTTTTATACATCCATTCCCATACACGGTACACTTTTGATGAAGCTCTTGAAAGGTCATAAAAACCTGATCTCTAGTAAGTTTTACATTTTGCAGAAGATTCATCATTGCCCATATGCGCAGTTTGTCCATCCCGACACGGTAAGTATATGATACCTGATCAGCACGTCCACCTTCTTTAATGGTAAGAGGAGCGTCGACTAACAAAAACGGAAAGCAACATGAAGCTCTTAACCACAGTTCATAATCTTCACAGCAGTGAAGACGTTCATCAAATAATCCGATCTTGTCGAAAAGTTTTTTTCTAGCCATAACCGTTGACATTCCAACGCTACAGAGCTGTAAACAGTTCCTGAAGATATCTCCATTTTGGGGCTTATGTTTTTTCTTCTGATTTAAGTGAACACCACGCCTATACCAGCGTTCTCCAGTATGGGATATAAGTGTTTCAGGATTGGCTTCCAGTTCATGGAATTGAAGCTGTAACTTTTTTTTCTGCCAGTGGTCATCGGAGTCTAGAAAGGCTATAATTGAGTATTTTGCTTCTTGTATCCCTATATTTCTTGCACTGGCAGGCCCACGATTACTCTGGAAAAAATATCGAACCGGTATGGAACACTTTTTTGTAAAAGCAGTTACTATTTGAGCTGTTTCGTCCGTTGACCCATCATCGATAACAAGAATCTCTCCACAGGCAAGCGTTTGACGACAAACAGAGTTCAAGGAACGATCTAAAAAAGACGCCCTGTTATGGGTCGGTATAATTACAGAAATTCCAGTCATTTCAATCCACATTCTAATGGTTTTTGGAATTAAGAGAAGATTTATCCTGCAAAATACTGTATATCTGCAAGATTTTCAATATGACTCAACCATCCTCTAAAAGATAGCTATGGCTTTCAAAAGACATCCCCTATGAGCAATGAAATACTTATTAATTCGACTAGCTACGAAATCAGAATCGCTCTGGTAGAAAACGGCCATCTGGCTGAATTTCATCTTCAGCGCCCCACTGAAAAAGGACTTGTCGGTAATATTTATCGCGGCCGCGTAGTAAGAGTACTCCCGGGTATGCAGGCGGCCTTTGTTGATATTGGTCTTGAAAGAACAGGGTTTCTCTATGTCGATGATGTCTATATATCCAATGCTGACCTTGATGCCAGAATGATGAAAAGGCAGAACCCCTGCGGTAAGCTCGAATTTGCCTCATCAACTCCGGAAGGTGATATGAATCGCTCACCCGGTATGAGTATCGACGATTTGCTCACCGAAGGGCAGGAGATCACAGTTCAGGTTGGAAAAGACCCAATAGGAACCAAAGGTGCCAGACTCACCTGTCATATCACCCTGCCGTGCAGGAATCTTGTCTTTATGCCGCTGACTGACCATATCGGTATCTCTAGGAAAATTCAGAACGATGAGATTCGGGAAACGCTAAAAGAACGTATCGAAGGTCTGCGCCTAGCGGGAACTGGTTTTATCGTTCGGACTGTAGCCGAAAATGCCTCCATTGAAGAACTTGAGGCAGATATGGAATTCCTCCTTCTCCTTTGGGATGAAATTCAAGATATTTCAAAAAGAACTTCAAACATCCCCGCGATGATTTATGAGGATCTTGATATTACCTTTCGATCTGTCAGGGATCTTTTTACAGACGAAGTAAGCCAGCTTATTCTGGATGATCGTAAAACCTACGAAAGACTTCTGAAGTTTGTGCAGACCTTTGCCCCTAAACTTCAAAATCGTATTTCATTATATGAGGGTGAATCACCTCTCTTTGAGGCTCAGGGGATAGACGTAGAGATAAGTAGAGCCCTTGATAAAAAAGTGTGGCTTCGCTCCGGTGGATACATAATTATTGAAACAACCGAAGCACTTTCCGTAATCGACGTAAACACCGGACGCTTTGTTGGAAAGAACGACCTTGAAGAGACTATTTTTAAAACCAATATTGAAGCAGTTAAAGAGATTGCCTACCAACTACGCCTGCGAAATATTGGAGGCATTATAATAATTGATTTCATTGACATGGAAGAAGAAGATCATCGTGAAGAGCTTTTTACCTCATTTAAAGAGGCGGTAAAAAAAGATAAGAGTCGTATTAACATCCTCAAACTTACCGAATTTGGCCTTGTTCAAATGACAAGGAAGCGCAGTTGTGAGAATCTTAGCCAGATGATGTGTGAACCATGTCATTATTGTGCTGGTGAAGGGCTCCTGAAATCCAGGCGCACTATCTGCTATGATATCTATCGTAAAATATCGAGAAGATCTCGACGATATACCGGAAACGAAATCACTCTCAACGTCCATCCAAGAGTTGCAGATATGCTCCTGAAGGAAGAAGAAGCGGTAACCAATGAGCTTGAAAGAGATATAGGAAAACGACTAACAATCGTACCAAGCAAAAAACTTCACATTGAAAAATACGAAATTATTTGGGATTAGCTATCTCTTTAATATAAGACTCGAGACCACATTATGACACGATTAAAATCCAGCCGTAGAAAGAGTAGATCATCATTCCCATTTTTTTTAATTATTTTTCTTCTTCTTGCAGGAGCAGGTGGATATGCCTTTGTCACCTGGTTTGAGGGAGAAAAACCGAATATAACAGCCAATGACATCTCGCCATACCTTGGTAAAATGACATCGCTCTCCTTTACCATCGGCGATAAAAAAAGCGGGCTTCGTTCCATACAGATGGCTCTGATCCAAAACGGTAATGAAAAAGTCATTTTTTCAAAAGAGTTTCCTCGAGCCGGAAAAAATGGGACCGGTGGAACAACTGAAGAAAATATCAGTTTGACCATTGATGCCAAGAAATTAAAGATGAAAGAAGGTGAGGCAACCCTGAAAGTTACTGCTACGGATTACTCGCTTCGCAGATTGCTGAAAGGAAATACGAGCGAATTCCTGCATACCGTAACCGTGGACACCAAACCTCCCAAAATTTCAATTATCCACAGTGAAAGATACATCGTACCGGGCGGTGCCGGAATTGTTATCTATCGTGCAGAGGATACCATTAAACATGGCGTCCTCCTTAACGGTAACTATCATCCTGGGTTTCCGCTCACCGATGGTTCCGATTCTAAATATATTTCTTATATTGCCCTCCCTTACTTTGCTGAAAGTATCGATGAATCAGCAATTATCGCAGAAGATGCCTCTGGAAACAAGACTGTTAAACCATTTGTTCCAGTACTAAATAACCCAAAACAGAAAAAAGACAGAATAAATGTGGGCGATGGCTTTTTGGGACGCAAGATTCCTGAATTTGAGGAACATTATCCTGAAATGAAAGGTGAGCCCCTTGATAAATATATCTATGCAAATCGTTCTGTCAGGAAGGCAAATAACCAGAAAATCCACGATCTCTGTATGACCCCAGGAACAAAACAGCTCTGGTCAGGCAAATTCCTTAGAATGGCAGGGAGTGGAAAAGCGGGCTTTGCAGATCATCGAACATATTATTACAAAGGAAAAGCCATAGATAAACAGGTGCACCTTGGGATGGATATTGCATCGACCAAACATGCATCCATCAAGGCGGCAGGAGCAGGAAACGTAATCTTTGCTGACTACCTTGGAATTTACGGAAACATGGTAATGCTCGATCATGGTCAGGGCGTTTTCAGCCTCTATTCCCACCTGAGCCAGATTAATGTAGCCGTAGGAGACAGTCTAAAAAAAGAAGATGTTCTTGGAAATTCGGGAACAAGTGGAATGGCCGGTGGTGATCACCTCCATTTCTCAATGCTTGTGAATGGTATCTTTGTAACCCCGAAGGAATGGTGGGATCAACACTGGATAACTGTGACAATCGATGGTCCGCTGGTTGATGCGAAATTTTAACTTAGTTTAAGAATGTTCTTCATTGGAAAGTCTGCTCAAGCTGCTTTCCAATGAAGGTGTGACGTATCTACCCGGACTTATCAATCTTCAACATCATAGTCAGGCCCGCCGCACAATTTACAACGCAGCTCAGGATCATCCTTGTCAAAAATATATTCCCACTTTTTAGCCTTTATCTCTTCCTCACGTTCCCGCCCGCAAACAACACAAACCCAGATATCCCCTTCCTCTGTTTCAAATAAATGCATAGCACCATCCCTATCTTATATAGAATTTTTTCATAATTTAACAAAGCCTTAGCAAAAGTTTCTGCTCGATCCTGATTACCGTATCTATCACATTTTCTCAAGCTTTACCCGGTGCAAGCAGGCTTTTTTGGTATCGCGTCCCCACTGCTCCGGCAACATTGAAACCAGACGTAACGATACAAGGTGAAAGTATTTATGCTGCGTCTTCAATAGCCTTTTTTAATGCAGCTATATGGACATAACCAGCAAAATGGACGGGACTTTTTCCGGTGACAGGATCAAAACCACTTGGATCTGCTGAACAAAAATATTGCACCTGGCGAGGAAGGCGAGTCAGCACATCATCAACGGTGCAGCCAATATACTCCTGTAGCGCATCCCAGGTTGCACCACAGGGTGCACCCCGTATCACCTCAATTTCAGTAATAATATCTTTCTCAAGATCAACTTTGTATTCAGGTAAACCGAATGCATCTCCATAGATTCCCAACTTATCATTTCTTCCAAGACCGCAGCAAGTAAAGGGCGTGAATCCATCACCTTTTTTTCCGGCGGAAACTATGGGGATATCCTTTTTTTGACATAGGCGGATTAAATATTCAACCAGATCAGGATGTTTTAAAAAATTTAAAACCAGATCAGCGTTAAAATCATCGGTGATAAAATCCTCAGGATCTTCAATAAAATCAGGTAAAAACAAATCAATAGAGATGTTTTTCCGTATCACAATACCATTACCATGGCTCACGATACCTTCAATTTTATGCTCGCCAGATCCACGTTCCTGAAAAACGATTATTTCCATTTCCCAACCACTCCTTGAAAACAAAACTCATTTTGAAGCACATCCTACATAAGCCATTGATTACATAGTCTCTTTTACCTTGACAGCCATATTCTCTCATTATAGAATCTATTTCATATTATTCAACGCAATTTGGCTCCCTTGGGGTTCCTGTGCATTTGTTCATCCTCGTTTTTTTATTTTAACCTTGTAGTGGAGATTATAAAGTGGAATATGACTCAAAGCTTTCTGACATAATAGCCAGTCTTCCAGAAGTCGTGGGAGGGTTTCTCTACGCCCCTGACAGAGGAATCTACTCCAATCAGACCGATGGTATCGCAAACGACAATTCACTGCAACAAGTCAGCTTTAAACTTACTAAAATTGTATCTATGATTTCTGTTCACTTCCAAGATACTGGAGGCATCAGAGTCAGCTTTAGAGACCTCATCCTGTTTGGCACCCAAATTGAACATGGACACTGGTTATTCCTGCTCCATCAACCATCACTGTCTGCTGGAATGGTCAAAATGACGGTACAGATGGCTCTCAATATTGAAGTGGCTGAACAGCCACAAACCACAATTGCTGAAACGGTGGTGGAGCCTTCAGCAGAGGTTCAACCCAATCAGGATATTATGGCAATACTTCTTGCCGATGAATCTGAATTACGTGAACCTTTGATCCGTATTCAGGAAGAGCTTGCACAGTACATTGGTCCTGTTGCTGAACTTGTTTTTAAGGATTCAGTGGAAATATGGGCTACCAATAACACCCCGTCCAGCGAGAATCTTCCCGAGCTTATTTCCATGATGGAGCTAGAGATAGATGACGAAGATGACAGAAACAATTTCTTAGACAGCCTCAAAAGCAAGGAAGAGGAATAGTAATGGCCACTGCAAAAGATTTTTCACGACTCGGTGATATTGAAGGAGTTTCCAGATATATTCTTGTCCGTAATGATGGCTACGTGGTAAGTGAAAACTACGAAGAGGCCGTTGCTCTCGCCTCCGCCATTGTTACTAGTGGTAAATATTGCGATTCACTCAGCGAGGACCTTGATGGCCGACGCTATATCTATTGCTGCGTTGAGAGAACGTCCGGAGACAATGTCCTTGTTTTTTCACTTGGTCGCTACTACCTTGGTATTATAAAACATGCTGACTGTGATCCACAGCAGCTTGCCGACACTATAATCGGATTTTTAAAGGGCTTGTCCTGATCTATTTTCCTTCCGACTAAATACGCCTATGAAGTTACCTAATGCTGCAGAAATGCGAGGCCTTGATCAAAGTGCCATAAACGATTTCAATATCCCCGGTATTGTCCTTATGGAGAATGCCGGATTAGGAACCGTTCAGATGATGGAAAAGGAGCTTGGCTCTCCTTCCAATACATTTGCTTTAATTTTCATAGGCCCCGGCAATAATGGCGGCGATGGATTGGTCATCGGGAGACACCTCCATCAACGAGGTTGTAAACCAATCTTCTTTTTCCTTGTTGATCCGGACAGATTAACAGGTGATGCAGCTACAAACATGACCATTGTCAGGAAACTCCGCCTCCCTTTTCATGTCATAGATTCCATATCTCGGGTGCAAACCCTTCCAGTACTCTATAAACAATTTATAAATCAGGGAATGCCCTGTTTTGCTATAATCGATGCTATTTTTGGCACCGGGCTGAGCCGCTCTGTAAATGAACAGTATTCCGAGGTCATCAACTTTATCAATCATTCAGATGCTATTCGCGGTATACCGGTTATTGCAGTCGATATCCCCTCCGGAATGGATTCTGATAATGGCAAGGTCCTTGGTAGTTGTGTACGAGCTGACTATACAGCAACCTATGGCTGCCCAAAACCGGGCCATGTGCTTCACCATGGTCCTGAGTTTGCCTCTAAAATTTCCGTAATTGATATCGGCATCCCTCCAGAAGCCTTGGACAGAGCGAAAATCGCCACCGAACTCCTGGATCAGGTAACAGCTGCAGGCTTAGTTAAACAGTTGAGAAGAATTGACAATGCCCACAAGGGAACCCATGGACATCTGGCAGTACTTGCAGGATCAACCGGAAAAACCGGGGCTGCAATACTTTCTGTCAAAGGGGCGCTCCGTGCCGGAACCGGACTGGTCAGTCTTTTCACCCCACGGGACTTAAATACCATTTACGAAACAACCCTGATTGAGGCAATGACTGTCCCCTTACCCAATTCCACCTCCATTCCTAGCAACAGGGATGCAGCTTTTATCGAAGAAAATCTTAATGGGAAAATGGCCATTATTATAGGACCTGGCATTGGTACTGCCCCAGAGACGGCAGAGCTTGTCCTAAAGCTTTACAGGACAGTAACACTGCCAATGGTCCTCGATGCCGATGCGTTGAATATTCTGGCTGAGAATCGTAAAAAACTCCCAGTGCCAGCAGGTCCAAGAATCTTTTCTCCACACCCAGGAGAAATGGCCCGACTCCTTGGCTGCTCCACTGATACTATTCGAGAGAACCGAGTGAAGGCTGCAAGAGAGGCGTGTAGAATATATAGTAATGGTCGGAAAGACTGCATCATGATCTTAAAAGGGGCTGGAACGATAGTGACATCTTCTGCCGGACTTACCTATATAAACACCAGTGGAAATCCTGGTATGGCAACAGGCGGTATGGGAGATATTCTGACAGGAGTTATTGGTGCCCTTCTCTGTCAAAAGCTAAACGTCGAAAAAGCAGCTGCCGCCGGAGTTTTTCTGCATGGAATGGCAGGGGATTTTCTTTATAAAGAAAGTGGCTTTGGATATTCGGCTTCTGAACTTGGAGACCAAATTCCTCGCTGCATAAAAAGTTTGTTACATACGGTGTAACACTTGAGGATTTTTTGCTTACTTGAGTACACTCCCACCCACGTATTCATTTAACAGCTCAAAATCCTGCTCATAAATATTTAAGAACTGAACACCTATGACATAGTTATTGCTATCTGTGTCTTTTCTACTCCACATCACTTTACCCATAACTTTTAGAAGCTTAACAGTATCCACCTGCTGGCTTTGTTCTGTTTTGCCAAGCAAAATACGAAGACGAAGCAGACTCTCATTTTGATATCGTGTTTCTCCGTAAAAAGACACACCGCCACCGCTCACATCTCTTCCGCGGCATGACACAACGGACAACTCAGAGCCTGCCTCCTCACCATGAAGATGACAAACCTCAATATCCATGTCAATAGGGACACGTCTATACTCACGCCTGTCGACGTGATCATTACTTTCCATAGGATATATTTCCTTTAGAGTTTTTCTTCTACTCAGGCGGTAATCACGTTTTCTTTATTTTCGTAGTGGCATTTCTGGATTTTAGCAGACAGTTTTATTTCATCCAGGCCCCCCTGAAGATTGTAACGCACATAGGGACCACTGGTCATTGTCTTATGCAGGCAATGCTCTGGGTTAAGAATAAAACAGCTCCCTCCCTCACCAAGAATCGCCTCCACACCTTTAATTCCATTGGAGTCGGAGCCAGAAAGCAGAACTCCTGCCACCCGCCCTTTCAATAGGGTAGCAGCAGATATCATCAATTTATCAATTGTTTCAGAATCCCCTGATTTTCCAACCGGTTTAACCTGAAAGCTGTAATGTCCGGAATATGGTGATAGCAGAACACGTTCTAGTCCAGAGAAAACATAGCAGCAACCGCCCTCAATAGTCGTTCCATTCTGGCCAGCGATAACTTCAAAATCGCAAATAGCATCAAGGTATTGTACAAATGATTCCACACGCTCACGATCATCGAGAATCATCACACAGATTGCTCCACCCATGTCCGGATTCAGAGCAGGAATAATCTTCAGAAGGTTTGCATAGCCACTGTCTCCGGCACCAATAACGGTTATAAAATTCATGCGACGATATCGTTTATCTATAAGGAGTGAAATATCATCGCCACACTTACTGCACTTAAGGGTATCTTCGCTGGGAGGCCAGTTTTTTATAATCTGCCTGGTTCCACAATCTTCACAAAAAACTACCTTTTCCCCCTTCCTGGCAGCAATTACCGGATGAACCGTCTGGTGCATGGGATCTATTGATTGTACAGAAGTTTGAGCAGCATCAAGTATCTTTCCCAATACTAATTTTGAATGTGCAGCACCATCCATTCCCTGAAAAAAACTGTTTTTGGAGACAAAATCCACTGCACCATATTTCAAGGCATCAAAACAACGGGCCGTGCCTTTTTTACTGAGGGATGAGAGCATAATAGTTGGGGTTGGGGTGTGGATCATTAAGTGCTGTAGAGTGGTCATTCCATCCATAACCGGCATTTCCATATCAAGCAAAATGACATTCGGCTGGAGTTTTAGAATCATCTCTAAAGCTTCTATTCCGTTAGTAGCTTCACCAACGATATGCACATCATCTCTTTGAGATAATGTTCCACGCAGGACCCTTCGCAGAACCCATGAATCATCGACTATAAGTATTTTTACAGGATTTTTGAGAAAGTCAGTCGTACTCATATAGTTTCTTATAACGTTGATATATTTTGAATAAATGATTTATTCTGCATGTTCCACCATACAGTAATTTTTATTATATCATCAAGTATCGGCCACAAGTCAACCTTTTCCGTGTCAGGTATGCTCTTTTCGCACTTCCTTCTTAGTGTGGCCGACTTAGCACCTCTGCCATATTAGCCACGATACAGGTTGTTCTCTTTGATATACTCGGAGACAGGAGTGGGAACCAGGTTTTTAACAGATTTTGATTTGGCTATTCGTTTTCGTATTTTTGATGATGATGCGGACGGTAAAGAAAGAGTTGAGGTGTAGATGGATGTGCCATACTTCTTATTGTGCCATTTATTTCCATCCTCTCTGTAGTGTAACTTTCGAAGGAGTTTATAGAGTTTCTTATTTTCACAACCGGTTCTGGAGAAGAGTATAAAGTGACTTAAACCGAGAACTTCTTCATATTTGTACCATGAGGTAATTTCAAGAAACGCATCCGCACCGATAATAAAGTAAAATTCTGTTTTTCCAACGGAATGGATATTTAAATAGTGGAGAGTATCCAGGGTGAAAGAAGGTGATGGCAGAAGCTCTTCAAGTGCTGAAACGTGAAGCAGAGGCTTATCTTTTGCTGCAATACGCAGCATGGCAAGCCTGTGATGAAACGGGGCAATCTTCTGCGATTGCTTATGGGGTGGAACTGCTGCTGGGAGAAGCACAACCTCAGAGAGCTTGCACAGATTACCGGCCGCAGAGGCAAGTGCAAGATGACCGTTATGAACAGGATCAAAAGTGCCTCCCAAAATACCTGTCCGGTGGATCAACTCCTTACCTGTCCATTTCCATATACTATAAATTTCTTTGTGGTGAGTTCTTCAAGGCCCATCGGACCATAGGCGTGCAACTTGGTAGTACTTATGCCAATTTCTGCACCAAGGCCGAGTTCTCCACCATCGTTAAATCTAGTCGAGGTATTGACCATTACAGCAGACGCATCAACCTCGGCAATAAAACGCTGAGCATTTGAGTAGTTTTCAGTAAGTATGATCTCGGTGTGTTGCGAGCCATACTCATCAATATAGGAAAAAGCCTCATCCATATCACCTACCACCTTTACACAGAGGGTAAGATTCAAAAATTCGGTTCCCCAGTCACTCGCCATTGCTGGAGTGATATCGGGAACAAGTGCAACCGATGTTTCACAGCCAAGCAGTTTCACGTTGTTTTCAATGAGATTTGCTGCAATAACAGGAAGGTACTTCTCAGCTATATCTCGATGAATGAGTAGTCCTTCCAAAGCATTGCAGACCCCTGGTCGTTGAGTCTTTGAGTTTACAATTACAGGAGTTGCCTTTTTAAGATCAGCGTCAGCATCCACATAGATATGACACACGCCTTTATAATGTTTGAGCACTGGGATGCGTGAAGTCTCGGACACAAAACGAATAAGGCTTTCACCACCACGAGGAATAATAAGATCAATATATTCTTCGTGACTGAGCATAAGCGTGACCGCTTCTCTGTCTGTAACAGGAATAACCTGTATGGCATCGGTGGCGATTCCCTGACTTTTTAAAGCATCCTGAAGAACAGATGCAAGTGCCCGATTGGAATGGATGGCCTCGGAGCCGCCACGAAGAATAATGGCATTCCCAGCTTTCAAACAGAGCGCAGCGGCATCAACGGTGACATTAGGACGCGATTCGTAGATCATCCCAATCACACCGAGGGGAATACGCATTTTACCAACCATCAAACCATTTGGACGTTTAAGCATCTGCGAAATTGCCCCAACAGGATCGGGAAGAGCAGCAACTTCTGCTAAACCACTGCGCATCGATTCTATGACCTTATCAGTCAGCTCCAGCCGGTCTAACATGGCTGAAGACAACCCTTTCTCCTTTCCTGCTACCAGATCTTTTTTATTCTCTTCCTGTATAAAAGCACGCTGTTCATCGAGCGCAGTAGCCATATGAAGAAGAACTTTATTTTTTGACTCCGTCGAGAGTGTAACAAGTGTACGCGCGGCAGTCCTTGCACGCTTAGCCATATCAAGAATATCATCTGCCAGAGTAGTCATTTTTAGGCCTCAATAATTTATATTAGTACAAGATTATCACGATGAATAACTTCGTCATAATCCTTTATACCCAACAAATCCAATATCTCATCAGAATGATGCTGTTTTATCTTCTGCACATCACTGGAACAGTAATTAATCAGCCCGGCTGCTATCACATTGCCGTCAGGATCAAGGCAATGAACAGCATCCCCGACACCAAACTCCCCGCGAACTTCCTGAATCCCTGACGGTAAAAGACTGCAGCCATTCCCAGAAAGAGCGTGACAGGCTCCAGAATCGAGCATTAAATACCCTTTAGGATGTAGAACATGGGCAATCCATTGTTTTCTGGGTTTAACCTTATCCTCTGCAGGAAGAAAAAATGTACCGACCATCTCCCCACTGAAAAGCTGTTGCAGAATAGTCGATTCACGACCTGGGCCGATAAACGATGAGCCACCACCTGAAGAAACCATTTTTGCGGCACGTATTTTGGACTTCATGCCACCGGTACCGAGCGCACTATTGACATTACCTGCCATTGATTCAATTTGATCGGTAACGGTAGCAACGGTATAAACGGGCCTGGCATCGGGATCTGTTTCAGGATTACCAGTATACAAACCGACCACATCGGTGAGACAGATAAACATATCAGCTTCAATAAGATTAGCAATCAGAGCGGCGAGAGTGTCGTTGTCGCCAAAACGAAGTTCGTCAACGGCAACGGTATCATTCTCATTGAGGATAGGTATGGCATTAAAACGAAAAAGTGCAAGAATGGTATTTCTCACACGGAGGTAGCGCTTCCTGTCAGCAAGATCCGAATGGGTGAGCAAAACCTGAGCAACCGTCTGACCATATTCATCGAACGCAGTCTCGTATGATTGCATAAGACTTGGTTGGCCTATTGCTGCCAATGCCTGTTTTTCATCAAGACCTATCTCAAGCGTATCAGGAATAGTGATCTTGCGTTTTCCTGCAGCCACAGCTCCTGAACTTACAAGAATAACCTCACGCCCGCTGTTCTTTAGAAAGCAGAGTTCCCTTGCGATATTAGAAATGACTTCTTCGTCAATACCGTGGTCATTGGTAAGGACTGCAGAACCCACCTTGATAACAATTCGTTTGGCTTTGTCAAAATAGCTCTGACGGAGGTATAGTCCTTCCTCGAGGCTTATGTCGTTAGTTCCTTTATTCATAAGCAATAGAACCTAAACCGGGGCCCTACCTGTCACCATCGGCGGCTTTTTCATCGACTGGATTATTGAGAGTATCTAAAATGTCAGCAATGATTTCCTTTAATTCCTCAATACCCTGTCCTGTGAGACCTGAAATTATCGCTACCTGAAATCCTTCCTGCTCAAGATTCTTTTTCAACAAGGATAGCTGTTCCGGTTCCGCGATATCAGCCTTATTCAAAATGATTAAGGTGGTTCTCTCTACTAGCTCTTCGCTGTATGCCTTTAACTCCTGCTCAACGACTTTAAATTCATCGAAAGCCTCTTCACTTGACCCATCAAGAATATGCATCAGTATACGAGTTCTTTCAATGTGGCGTAGAAAGTGAAAACCGAGGCCAACACCCTGATGTGCTCCCTCAATAAGTCCTGGTATGTCAGCAATAATGCACGAATCCATATACTTCAGATGAAGCACGCCAAGTTGCGGCTCAAGGGTCGTAAAGGGATAACTTGCAACCTTGGGGTTGGCAGCGGACAATTGAGACAGCAGTGTGGACTTGCCAGCATTTGGCAATCCAACAAGACCGATATCAGCGATAAGTTTCAACTCGACTTTAAGCCAAATCTCCTCTCCCTCAGAACCCTTGGTGGCAATACGTGGTGTTCTGTTGGTGCCGGAGGAAAAATGTGGATTACCAGCTCCCCCCTTCCCGCCTTGAGCTGCGATATAGAGATCACCTTCTTCACGAAGATCTGCCAGAACCTCTCCAGTTTCTTCGTTTTTTATAATGGACCCCAAGGGGACTTGCATAACGCAATCCTTCCCCTTGCGCCCGTGCATATCCTTTCCCTTTCCATGAACTCCACGCTCCGCTTTAAAATGCGAGCGATAACGAAAATCTATAAGGGACTGCATACTGGTTGTGCATTCGATGATCACGTTTCCTCCGCGACCACCATCGCCCCCATCGGGACCACCCCTTGGGACAAACTTCTCCCTTCGGAAGCTTACACAGCCATTCCCACCATCTCCAGCTTTTACATGAAATTTTGCGTGATCTACAAAGGCCATAATAATTTAGATAAATTAACGTATTTTTTAACAAAAAAAAAGCCCGACCTTCAAAATGCTTGAGGTCGAGCTGATATTCTGCCTTCAACCAACCAATAGAGTTGATATAGACAACAAAAAGAATGGGCAGCCCGTATCAGGCAGCCGGATACACACTTACTCTTTTTTTCTTATGTCCAAAGTCTTCAAAGGTAACAATACCGTCAACCTTGGCAAAAAGTGTATAATCTCTCCCACAACCAACATTTGTTCCTGGATAGATTACGGTACCAAGTTGTCTTACAATAATGGTTCCAGCAGTAATATTTTCACCGCCATAACGCTTCACACCACGTCTTTGACCTTTACTATCGCGACCATTCCTGGAACTACCACCCGCTTTCTTATGTGCCATCTTCTAACTCCTTTTCACCGCAAATCTCTTCAAGACAATCGGTGTTAATGAAAACTTATATATATTATCTGATCGGATTAAGCGTTGATTTCCTGAATTTTCAGAGCAGTGTACATCTGACGATGACCTTTTCTCAACCTATATCCCTTACGCCGTTTTTTCTTGAAAATGATTACTTTCTTGGCTTTTCCCTGCTCTGCAATCTTAGCCACTACTTTTACATTTTCAACAACCGGGCTTCCTACCTGAACATTTTCACCATCAACAACCATCAATACATCGGTTAACTCAACGGTATCGCCAACACTTCCTTCAAGCTTCTCAACACGAAGCTGATCACCACTGGCAACTTGATACTGTTTTCCACCGGTTCTTATAATTGCATACATTCGTACGACCTCTTAATATGTGCTATCACGATTAGATTTATTGTTTATAACAAAAGCAAACCGCTAAATAAACCTTTTCTAGGGAAAAATGTCAATACATTTAACGCAAGACACAACAAAAAAAGGCAACACCACACGTCAACAGCATGGTATTGCCCTGTTCAATCCTTGATTCTCAGATTCAATCAGAGGCCAAGACGAGCCCTTTCTTTTTCTTGACGAATGGCACACGCCTTAATAAATGCACCTTCCTTCCCATGCTTACGAATAGAAACGGAAGTCTTCCCCTGCTTCCCTTCAGTGGTCACCCAGCTGACTTCGTAGCGGTTAAACCCATCATTCAAACGAACCCCAACCACGCCTGTACCGGAGTTACTTACGGTCACAAGATGTTTATTGGTACGGATTTTCCCAAGTTTCTTCTCGGTTGAATCACGCCACGCTATTGCAGAGAGAAGACTTGAGTACCGGCCGCCACATTTCTTATCTGAAAAAAACTTAGAATATGTCTTTCCCTGAAACCGAACCCTCACATACCATCCATGAGTTCTCTTAGACTCCTGATCAATTCTGGCAATATCTTTTTGCCTTTTCAACATGAATTCCTGCTGCTTATTCTGGTCCATCGCTGTTCCCCTTTTCATTTGTTACTATATTGATTAAATTCTATAATTATTTTAATTCTCACAGAAAGACGGGTATTAACCTTCGGCTTATTTTTTTGACCAATTACACCCTAGTTAAGAATGAGTGTTGATGTCATATGGAAAAGTAACTACATGCCATGTCAGGACATGTCAACAACTATTAACAACCGCCACAACACCTAAAAACACAGGTTAACAGTTAACAACACCTGTTAACAAATGCTAAGGTAGTGAAAACTAAATAGTTTTATTGGAGGCATTTATAATTAATGGACAAATGCAAAAATACTTTTTTAACCTTTTGCCAGACAATTTCCACATTGCGGTCGAAAAAAGGTTGCCCATGGGATCAAAAGCAGACCAGTAAATCGTTGAAAAAGTACCTACTAGAAGAGTGTCAAGAACTCATTGATGCCATCGACACAGATGACTCTTCACATATCTGTGAAGAAAGTGGTGACCTCCTCTTCCTTCTTGTTTTACTCAGCAAAATACATGAAGAGGCGGGGAATTTTAATATGGAAGACGTCATTTGCGGCATTAACGAAAAGATGATCCGCCGACACCCCCATGTTTTTGGAGACGTCGTCGTCAAAAGCGAAGAAGATTTGAAAATTCTGTGGGAAACTATCAAATCCGAGGAAAAAGCAAAAAAAACAAATTGACACAACCACACACTCAATGTATTTTAAAAAGTTTTGTTATAGAGATACGTCATAAAACGTATTCCTGTTTTACATCGTGTAAAGCAGAACCTCTTCGCTCTTACAGCAAGTAAGGGCCAACACCGGGGATACTCCCCATATCATGAGTCCACGAGGAGGAACTTATGCGCAGGTATGAAACGATCTACATTCTTCGTCCAACTATGAATGAAGATGAGATCAACGCAGTATTAGAGAACACGAATTCCATACTAGCAACCGACGGAGGCCAGATGATATCCCTTGATAAATGGGGACTTCGCACTCTCGCCTACGAAGTAAAGAAAGAAACCCAAGGGTATTATATCTACTGTGACTACGCCACTAATCCGGCAAATGTTAGTGAGATGGAACGTAAATTCAGAATCGACGAAGCTGTTATGAAATATATGACAGTGAAACTCACCGATTCCATCGATGAAGAAGGAATTGCGGCTGCCCGTAATGATTATGAAGCAGCGATTGTTGCTGCTGCCAAGGCTGAAGAAGAAGCCAGCACGCAGGAAGAAACGGTTACTGAGGACAAAAAAGCTCCCGAAGCTAAGAAAGCTACTGAAGCCACTGATGCTACCAAGGCCACTGATGCTACTGAAGCTACTGAAGCTACTGAAGCTACTGAAGCTGACACAGCCGAAGGCAGCAAAGAAACAGCATAATCACCAGTAACCAGCAAAAAATTCCTATCAGGAGATTAATATGCCACCTAAAAAACGAATTTTTCAAAGAAAAAGAGTCTGTCGTTTCTGTACCGATAAGGAAATGTCAATTGACTATAAAGATCCAAAAACTCTCCGTAATTTTATAACAGAACGTGGAAAAATAATTCCTCGTCGTATTTACGGAACCTGCGCTTCTCATCAGAGACAACTTTGCGAAGCTATTAAACGTGCTCGTCAGATTGCGTTGCTCCCCTATTCAGGTACCACCCAACGGTAGTAGTTCTGGAAAGGGTATAAATCTGTGGATAAGGATGAAGTAAAATCAGGGACCAGCAGTCATTTGCAGCGAATTTTTCTGGTTAGTACCGTCATCCTTCTTCCCGGTTTACTAGGAGCCATATTTGGATGGGTTCACGGGCTCCTTCCCCTGTTGGTTTTTTACTATCTTTTACGATACGGAAAAGATCGAGGGAAGAAATACATCCTGTTTGGATGCGTAGTGGCCTGCATTGCCGGCCTGGCTTTTCAGATTATTGAACAGCTGCTGTTTTCACTGACTCTTATTCCATTAGGTTTTGTTCTTGCAGATTCTGCAGGAAACGAAGAGTCCATAGTCTTAGCAGGTATTAAAGGAACACTTGCTCTTGCCGGGTCATGGGTTGTTATTACAACGCTTCTGACATTTGGGCTTGAGCATCATCCATATACTCTTCTGATAAACGCATTAAATCAGGGGATGGATGAAGCAATTACATACTACAAGGTAAACAGTTCTGTACCTGCAGAAACACTGTATCTGCTCGAACAGACATTTACCCAGATGAAAATCTGGATACCGAAAATTATGCCGGGGATACTTGGCTGTATTACATTGCTGATCACCTGGTTTACCATGGCAATCGGCAATCGGATACTTCACAAAAACGGTGGAGCTGCGCCATGGCCTGAATACAGGTTCTGGAGCTTACCAGAGAAATTAATCTGGGTATTCATTATAGCATCAATTTTGGTTGTTTTACCCATGGAACCCGGTAAAACAATTGGAATCAATGTCCTTATGATCAGTACATTGCTGTACTGCTTTCAGGGTATTGCTATTATGCTTTTTTATTTTTCTAAATGGAGTGTTCCTTTATTTTTACGAACCCTGGTATATGTCCTACTCTTCTTCCAAACCTTTGGAGTTATCCTCCTTGGAATTCTTGGAGTTGCAGATGTATGGCTGGACCTAAGGCGACTTAACAGTACCGAACAGGAAAGTGACTAGAACACATTTAATACAAATTTAAACCTTTGCTCAATAATAAAGCTTAGGTTGAGATACGAACGAAGTTAAGGAGATTACAATGGAAGTTATTTTAAAAGAGACTATCGACACCCTTGGCAGGGAAGGCGATATCGTAACGGTTAAAGCTGGTTATGGACGTAACTACCTTCTTCCACAGCAAAAAGCCGTTGCTGCAAGTCCTGCCAATATTGCAATGTTCGAAAAAAATCAGGCAGATATTCAGGCCCGTATTGCTGAAGAAGTTAAAGTGGCAGAAGCACTCGCTAAAAAGCTCGCTGGCACCACTCTTACGATTGCAATGCTTACTGGCGGTGAAGAGAGACTCTTCGGGTCTGTTACATCAAGCGATATTGCAGCAAAGCTTGAAGAAGACACCAAAGTAGCAGTGGATAAGAAAAACATTATTCTTCAGGAACCAATTAAGGAACTCGGAGAAAGCACTGTTACCGTAAAGGTTGGCTTTCAGACGACCGTAGATATCACGATAGCTGTTGTTCCGCTTAAGAGCACAGAGGAAGCTTAACCTCCTCTTTAGCCTGAAAGCTTTTTTGGCTGATACCTCTTTCAGCTGACCTATAACACACTGTCAGAACAGTATTGTTCTGTACAGTGTGTTGTTGTTTTGTAACTATTCAGCAGCACTCCTACTACGTCCATTTTTGCCTCCTCGAATAGCATTAGTATTCTTCGGAGCCCAAAATAAACGAATTTGATGTACTGCTAAACAGTTACAGTTCAGAGTTAAGGGTAATTAATTGCCCTCGCTGAATTGATACGTTGTTTTAACTTATTGCCATACGTTGCCATGAATCTACCGCCACCCGATGCCCCTCCTATCAATGCCCCCGGAGGACGGATGCCGCCACAAAATACCGAGGCTGAGCAATCGGTTCTTGGTACCATCCTCCTCTCCGACCACTCGCTTACAACGGTGCTTGAATTGCTCGTTAGCGAAGACTTTTACAAAGACAGCCACAAGCTTATTTTTGAAGCTATGATTGTCCTTTTTGAAAAAAACGAACCACAGGATATCATTACGGTTTCCAATCAGTTAAAAGACTTTAACCAATTGAATCAGGCAGGTGGCATTGAATATCTTGCCACCCTGACATCAATCGTCCCCGTAACGGCAAACCTTCTTTACTACGCAAAAATCATCCGTCAGAAGGCAGTTCTTAGAAATCTAATTTCTGTAAATACTGATATTGCCAGTCGCTGCTACGAAGAACAGGGTGATATTGACACGCTCGTTGATGAGGCAGAACAGGCTATATTTGAAATTGCCAGAAATAAATCCGACCAAAGCTTTACCCCTCTTCGTAGTATTGTACCAGAGGCGTTTAAAACCGTTGAGCTGCTGTACTCCAGAAAAGAACAAATTACAGGAGTCCCTACGGGGTTTACCGATCTTGACAAAATGACAGCGGGTCTGCAACCATCCGATCTCATAATTCTTGCTGGTCGTCCCTCCATGGGAAAAACTGCATTTGCCATGAACATTGCCCAAAATGCCTCAATTTTCCAAAATACCGGCACTGCTGTATTTTCCCTGGAAATGTCAAAAGAGCAACTTACCATGCGTCTTCTCTGCTCAACCGGCCTTGTGGATTCACAGCGAGTACGAACGGGGAAACTCCACAATGAAGACTGGCCAAAGCTATCAAGAGCCGTCGGAATGCTCACCGAAGCGCCTATCTACATCGATGACACTCCTGCTATTTCAGTACTTGAAATGCGTGCAAAAGTTCGTCGCCTTGCAGCTCAATACCCGCTTGGAATGATTATCGTTGATTACCTGCAGCTGATGCGTGGACGAAATTCCACCGAAAACAGGACTCAGGAAATCAGTGAAATTTCAAGGTCTCTTAAGGCCATGGCAAAAGAGTTGAAAGTGCCTGTTATTGCACTTTCCCAGCTCAACCGTAGCCTTGAAAGCCGCCCTGACAAAAGGCCAATGATGTCCGATCTTCGTGAATCCGGAGCCATTGAGCAAGATGCCGATGTAATCTGTTTTATATACAGAGACGAAGTGTACAATAAGGCAGAAGATAATCCCAACAAAGGCCTTGCTGAAATCATTGTCGGGAAACAGAGAAATGGCCCGACCGGAACTGTCAAATTGACTTTCATTCCAGAGCACACTATGTTTGAAAATCTTAGTCCTTTCGATGAGCCCGACACATTTCAATCAGAATAATTCACTATCTCCATACCGTTATCGCGTAAGAGGCCCCCCCATATGTCTTCAAATGATACTCCCCAGGCAACATACGATTTTAAATCCATGGAAAAATCCTGGCAGGACCACTGGCAGAAGAATGCTACCTACAAGGCCAGCATGGATAGCGACAAAGAAAAGTACTATGTTCTTGAAATGTTTCCCTACCCTTCTGGACGTATACATATGGGTCACGTTCGCAACTATTCAATTGGTGATGTAGTTGCGCGTTACAAACGATTTCGAGGATTTAATGTCCTCCACCCCATGGGATGGGACTCCTTTGGACTTCCTGCTGAGAATGCTGCAATTAAAAATAATACCCACCCTGCCCGCTGGACCTATGAAAATATAGATTACATGCGCAATCAGCTTCGTCAGCTTGGTCTTTCATACGACTGGGATCGTGAAATTGCCACCTGTAATCCCAAATATTACAAATGGGAACAGCAGATCTTCCTCGAGATGTACGAAAAAGGACTGGTATACCAAAAGACGACCACCGTCAACTGGTGCAAATCCTGCGCTACTGTGCTCGCCAATGAACAGGTAATAGAAGGCGCATGCTGGCGTTGCGATGAACTCGTTGATGCCAGAGAAATGAACGGCTGGTTCTTTAAAATCACCGATTATGCCGAGGAACTTCTTGAGAGTCTTGACACGTTAAAGGGGTGGCCCGATAAGGTTGTTACTATGCAGCGTAACTGGATTGGTAAATCCACAGGTTTGCAATGTGATTTTCCAGTGGATGGTTTCGAGAATAAAGAAACACTTTCAATTTTCACAACCAGACCAGACACCATATTCGGTGTCACCTTTATGTCGATTGCCCCGGAGCACCCTCTGCTGAGCACACTCCTCAAAGGGAATCCTAATGAACAAGAGATACGTGATTTCACCCAACGTATTATCAAAGAGAAACAGCAGCAGTCTAATCAGGACCTCACCGAAAAAGAAGGCATGGATACCGGTTATTTTTGTGTTAATCCTTTTAATGGTGATAGAATTCCCATCTTTGTTGCAAACTTTGTGCTTATGGCATACGGAACCGGGGCAGTTATGGCTGTCCCTGCCCATGATCAACGTGACTTTGAATTTGCCAAAAAGTATAATCTTGAAATCAAACCCGTCGTAATTCCAAAAAATGCCTTATTGAACGGCACAGAAATGGAAGAGGCCTCTACGGCTGCCGGAGTTCTTGTTGATTCAGGCTCGTTCACAGGAACTGATTCTAAACTGGCAATACAGGCAATAATTTCCTATGCAAAAGAAAAGGAGATTGGAGATGCAAAAATAACCTATCGCCTTCGCGACTGGGGTATTTCCAGACAGCGTTACTGGGGCGCTCCAATCCCGATCATTGAGTGCGATACCTGCGGCACCCAGCCCGTCCCCATAGAACAGTTACCCGTCACACTTCCTGAAGACCGCGGTTCGCAACAAAATGATTGTGCACCGCTTCACCAGAGACCCGCGTTCTATGAGACCAATTGTCCAAAGTGTGGTGCTAAAGCAAAAAGAACAACGGATACCATGGATACATTTGTTGAGTCTTCCTGGTATTTTGCACGATACACCTGCCCTCGCTTCACGGATTCTCCATTAAATAAGGAAGAAGCCTCACACTGGCTGCCCGTTGATCAATATATCGGTGGTGTGGAACATGCCATTCTCCATTTACTCTATTCCCGTTTTTTCACAAAGGTACTGCGGGATCTTGGATACCTGAACATTGATGAACCCTTTACCAACCTGCTCACCCAAGGCATGGTTATTAAGGATGGTTCCAAAATGTCCAAATCTAAAGGGAATGTAGTTGACCCCAGTGACCTGATCAATGAATATGGCGCCGATACCACCAGGCTTTTTTCTCTTTTTGCAGCCCCCCCAGAAAAGGACCTTGAATGGAATGCCAAAGGGGTTGATGGGTGCTTTCGATTCCTGAATCGCATTTTTCGATTTGTCCACGCAAACATTAATTCAATAACACCTGGCGGCGAGATAAACAGTGACGATTTGAACAATTCGGAGCGTGAACTGCATCGAAAAACACACCAAACCATTAAACGGGTTACCGGAAACATCGAGCATAACTTTCATTTCAACACTGCAATCAGTGGTGTAATGGAACTTTTCAATACATTGTCTGCTCTTAGCAGTGACAAGAAGAAGGAACCATTGAGAAGTCCTGTACTCCAGGAAGCAGTTGATAGTCTTCTTATCCTGCTCTGCCCCATGGTGCCTCATTTCTGTTCAGAGATCTGGCACACTATCCATCCGGACAACTCAATTGATAACCAACAATGGCCGTCATGGAACGAAGATGCCGCTAAAGAAGATCAACTTACCATTGTTATTCAGGTGAAAGGCAAGGTTCGTTCAAGGCTTCAGGTCGCACCAGATATTGACGATGCAACTCTTGAGGAACTGGCCCTGAAGGATGAGAATGCATTAAAATTTATAGATGGTCAAACCATCAAAAAAGTTATTGTGGTAAAGAAGAAACTTGTTAATATTGTTATTTGAGGATACGATCGGCTATAGTTACAGTTCAGAGTTAAGGGTAATTAGTTGCCCTCGCTGAATGGTTACAATCTTCTTATCTAACTTATATCTATAAATTATTGGAGCATACCATTGAAAATTAGAAAGCTTCTTATTCCCTTTATTTTTATTTCAGGTTTAGTACTGGCCTCCTGTGGATATCATAATCCCCTTGTTTACAATGGCCCGGATCGTGATATATATATTACGAACTGGCACAATCGCACCAACGAGTTGTTACTCGATGCCAAAATCTACCAGTCCCTTACACGTTGGTACCAGAAATCAGGCAGTATTAAAGTCACCAAACAAAAAGAGGGTGCTCAGCTTATCCTTGCTGGCGAGATCGTTTCAATTGAACTCCCTAGTCTTTCTTATGGCAGCGACAATGCTGCCACCGAAGTACGGATATTGCTTACGGTTCGCTATATCTTAAAAGATATCAACACCGGAACAGTTCTGATGGAAGTTGGAAATGAGGTCTGGACCGAAGAGTATCAGGTTGGGACCAGTTCGTCTGAAAACTCAGACAATGAGAAAGAGGCTCTTGGTATTATTATCGATGACCTTTCCGAGAAGATCTATATTAAAACGCTTAGTATTCTTTCAAAGCAAGACAACTAACGGGTTTTTAACCTGGTAACGCAATATTTTCACGTGTACTAAGATGCAAATTTATTAGCTAAAGTATCAATTTTTCTTGAAAATATCAGGCCAAATACTTTCCATGAAGAATGCTTGATCTTGCAAACATAGAAATCTCAGCATATTACAGCAACTCAGAAATTCGAGTGAGTACATAAAAAAAAGCCGTTCCAAAAGGAACGGCTTTTTTTTATGCCAGTAATTATGAGGTTTTTTAGGATAACTATTCAGCGAGGACAACTCATTCCCCTTAACTCTGAATAGTTACCTTTTTTTGTAACTATTCACTAGCACCTCAACTGCGTCCATTTTTGCCTTCTCGAGTAACACAAGTACACTTCGAAGGCAAAAATGAACGGATTTGTGGCACTATTGAACAGTTACGGTTCAGTGCTAAGGGTAAATTGTCACCCTCGCTGAATAGTTATTTTTTTTTAAGCTATCATTGCCTTTACTTTAGCAGCAATAGATGTGTCATCTAGTCCCTGGCTCGCGTATAAATCCGATGGTTTTCCAGAGCCGCCATACTGACTCACCCCTGAGCGCTGAAAGACTATTCCCTTCCCAGCTTCAGCAAGAATAGCACCAACCATACTGCCAAGACCGGTTTCAACATGATGATCTTCAACCGTTAACACCACACCTGTTTCGGCAGCCTTTAAAACTGCCTCCTTATCGATTGGCAGCAGAGAAGCCATATTTAACACGCCAACTGAATGACCTTCTTTTTGAAGTATTTCCCATGCCCCCATTACTGCTGGAGTTACTGCACCATAGGTAATAATTGTTGCATCACTGCCCACGCGCAACCAGTCCCCTTTTCCTGCCTCAAACCTATAGTCAGCATCGAAGAAGACGGATCCATCTTCTTTGGTAATCACAGGAGTTTTTGAGCGTCCCATTCCAACAAAAACGTTTCCTGGCTCAGTTGCAACATACCGTACAATACGATCGGTCTGATTCGGATCGGCTGGCATAAAGACAGAAGATCTGAAATAATTACGAAACAACCCAAGATAGTCAATACACTGGTGGGTAGGTCCATCCTCACCAACATCAAGCCCGACATGGGTTGCGACAATCTTCACTCCGGCATGATTAAAATCATTGAGACGATTCTGATTGTACACTTCCGATACGGCAAATGCGCCAAAGGTGCTAAAAAACGTCACAAGGCCAAGGCTTGCAAGCCCACCCGCCATTGATGCGGCGTGATGTTCCTGAATGCCTGCCTCCATATACGCACTGGGTGAATGTTTATGAAAACCACCCATCTTAACAGATCCTTCAAGATCGCAGGAAATTCCGGCAATAACCATATTCGAATCACTATTATTTGCTTCTGCAAGAGCAAGTAATGCATTCCCGTAGGCTGAACGATTATCAAGCATGGTGCCTGCTTCATACAGTATGGCATCTCCGCCATTCACCTTCACATCTGGTCCCTTATACTTCTGGATGGTGGCAGTGCCGACTGGATTTTCTCTTAATGTATTCCACTTCTCAAATTCATCATCCACACCAAGTTCCGTCATTGCCCTGGCAAGTGAGTCCCTATCGAGTGGAGAGCCATGATATTTGGGTAGATTCTCCATAAAAGAGATGCCCTTGCTCATGGTGGTGCGGGAAACAATAACAGTAGGCACACCGTCCTGTTTTTGATACGCCTTAGAAAAAGTCTGGAAATAGGCGTTGCAATCATGGCCATCTTCAAGATACTGCACGTCCCAGTTATTTGTTGAATAGAGCGAGCGGATAGATTGTGGCATAATCTCTTCTGTGGTTCCACAAATTTGAAGATGATTTCTATCGATGACAACTATCAGATTATCAAGCTTATATTTTGATGCGTAACGAATGGCTTCAACAATCTGACCTTTCTGATGTTCACCATCACCCATAAACACAATGACCTTATTCGGTCTGTTCTGGATTTTAAAACCATGTGCAAGACCTACTGCTGTGGAGAGCCCCTGCCCTAGATTACCGGTATCCCATTCAACACCGGGAACAATACGTTCTACATGGCCGGGAAATCCAGAACCGGTTCGACGAAAGCCGGCCAGAAAGTCCTCTTCAGTAAAATACCCATATTCAGAAAGGGTTGAATAAACCGCAGGAGAGACATGACCTATGCTCATAATAACCCTGTCACGTTCCTCCAGATCAGGTTGCTCAGAATCGTGGCGCATACAGCCATAGGTTACCAGAAGATTATCAAGTGTTGAAAGTGATCCACCAGGATGTCCCGATCCTGCAAGGCTGGTAGATAGAAGAATGTTTTTTGCACAGCGAGTGCGCATCTCTTTCAGTGTACTTAACTCCTCACTGGACAATTCATTGGATTGCATAGTAAGTTGCAAGGTCATTTGGGTCTCCATAAATAATGAGTAATCTGCCACAGAAAACAGCAGAGGAACGAATCAACTTAGAAAATCATTTCAATATAAATACGTTATAAATATAGGTTCAAAAACTCCTGATTCTAACTCGTTTACAAAAAAAAAACAGCAGTAAAAAATATGTTACGCATCGGAAAAACCACTTTTAACTCACCTTTTGTTTTAGCACCGCTTGCCGGGTACACTGACCTCCCGTTCAGACTCCTCTGTCATGAATTTGGGGCGGGCCTGGTCGTCTCTGAAATGATTAGCTGCCATGGCCTGGTCTATAAACAGAAAAAAACAATCCATATGCTCGCCTCCTCTGCTGCTGAGAGACCTGTATCATTCCAGATTTTTGGTGCTGACCCTGCAATTATGGGTGAAGCTGCAGCCATTTTAAGCGAATATTCTCCTGATTTTATCGATATCAATATGGGCTGCCCGGTACGAAAAGTTACAAAAAAAGGTGCGGGATCGGCATTAATGAAAGATATCAAACTGGCAGAACGGGTTCTTCAGGCGGTTATTGCCCATTCAAAAGTACCGGTAACGGTAAAAACACGGTATGGAATTGACCGGCAACACCAGACAGCTTTGGATTTTGCCAAAATGTCTCAAGATTCTGGAGCTGCAGCAATTACAATTCATGGAAGGACCTGGGCGCAGGCATTTTCAGGAACAGCTGATTGGGACATTGTTCGAACAGTAAAGGAAGCTGTCTCTATACCAGTAATCGGTAATGGAGACGTCCTGAGCTACAAAGAAGGTCTTACCAGAATAGAAGAAACCGGTTGTGATGGCATAATGATTGGCCGTGCCGCACTTGGCAACCCTTGGGTATTCAGCAAAGAAGGCCGACCTGAATCACTTGGCCCTATCCTCCCTACAATTCGACGTCACCTGGAACTAATGGAAGAACACCTTAATATCGACAGACAACTTGCCTATATTCGAAACCATATCGGGCGATATTTTTATAGTTTTTCAGGAAGTTCCCTGATACGAAAAACAATTCACGGTTGTAATACTTTTACTGACTTACAACAGTTTATCGAATCAATCAGTTGAGTACTCTTTATTTCCCCTCACAATCGAGGCGCGAAGAGAAATTCACAACAGGTGCCACGCAGGAAATACCCTTGGGGGTGCGACAACTGATATTCCGAAATAGTCTTTTTACAAACGAACTCTCTAGTAATTTTTCATCGAACCCTTATATGGTTAGGATATTTCAAGCTCAAATAAAAACGGGAGCAGAGCAAACAGGAATCAATGGCCTTAACATTTTTTTCCTGTTAACCTTGCTTAACATGTTAACAGTTTTTTGCACTTTTCTATAAAAACCTTAAATTGGCCCTTCGATGATACAGACTGAACAGATTAAAGACTATTTCTGTCACAACTGGAAGAATGTCGTAGACACAATGAAGGAAGGCCTCATGCTTGTTGATTTACAGGGCAACATCCTTTATGTCAATAAAGCCATTGAAGACCTTTTACACTACGACAAAGAGGAGCTCCTTGGCCAATCCTGTGAAATTCTGGCATGCAATAATTGCTTTGGTCACAACATAACAAAGGAGGGAAAGCGTTGCGCTCTGTTCCGTAAAGGTGCTGTTACAGATCTTCATTGCTCCTTTAAAAAAAAGGGAGGCGCACGGGTAAAAGTACTGAAAAATGCGACAGTTCTTACAGATAAAGAAGGAAATGTCGTTGGCGGTGTAGAAACACTCACCGACCTTACTGCTGTTATCAATCAGGAAAAAGAAATTTACGATCTGCGCAAGGAACTTAACCGTGAAAATGGTTTCCATGGACTTATTGGAAACAGTTCGATAATGCAGCAAGTATATGAGTTGATACAAAGTGCAGCTCCGTCAAGTGCACCTATTATAATTTACGGAGAGAGCGGTACCGGAAAAGAGCTGGTCGCCAATGCCATCCATACACTCAGTAAACGTTCGGATGCCCCTTTTATTAAGGTTAATTGTGCCGCATTGAATGAAAACATCCTTGAAAGTGAACTTTTTGGCCATGCCAAGGGGGCTTTTACGGGAGCAGACCGAGACCGCACAGGACGTTTTGAGGCAGCAAATACCGGATCAATCTTTCTTGATGAAATTGCTGACCTTGCACTCCCAATGCAGACAAAACTTTTAAGGGTATTACAGGAACAAGAAGTGGAACGCGTGGGAGACCATCAACCGATTCCGATTGATGTTCGGGTTATATCGGCGACAAATAAAAAACTTAGTAATATTATACTTGAGCATAAATTCAGAGAGGATCTCTTCTACAGACTTGGCGTTATTCCCATTAACATTCCACCACTCAGGCAGCACTCTGAGGATATCCCTCTCCTTGTCAAAACCTTTATCGACCGCTCCAACTTTCAAAGAGATAAAGAAATTAGTACCATTCGTAAAGATGCACTTGATCTTCTCGTTGCTTATCAATGGCCTGGCAATATCAGAGAGCTTATCAATGTCCTCGAATATACCTTTGTAATATGTCCAGAAGGGGAAATCACCCCTCAACACCTCCCTCTGCAGTTTCAAAAAGAGTCATCCGTCTCACCGCTTCTAGGACAAAAGAGAGCAAGCAACTCAGAGGAAAGACGTGACCAACTCCTTCAAGCCTTAAATGAAACCAATGGAAATAAGTCAGCAGCAGCCAGACTTCTTGGTATTTCCAGAGTAACCCTTTGGAAACACCTCAAGAAATACAACATCACCATGGACCGATCGTCCTATTAGTATCTCAGCATTTGGATAGTTCAAAAAAAAAGGAAGTATAACGATTATTCATCGTCATGCTTCCTATCTCTCAATCTCTCGTATGTTTGATAACTCAGTCCACTGATGCCACCACGGAATCCTCTGAGAGAGGACATGGATAGGTAGCACGATAGCTGTAACAGGCATCACTTTCAAAAAGATTATCACATTCTATACTACAATCACCATAGGCAAGACCATCTCTTGTGGAATATGACTCTCTTGATTTAAATATTTCACATTCTTCAGAGTTTTTCAACTCGTCACATTCAACACTCGGGTCTGAGAAAAAGACTCCATCAATCATCGAATAACTGGGGTCAGCTGTGCTCATAGAAGCCATCACTGGATTAACAATAAAAAAGACAGCGATCATAACCAGAGCAAAACCTACTGATTTTTTCTTCATTTTTTCCCCTTGTGTTAAATCTTTTATAAGAAGCCACCACGGCAGGTACTACATTTTTTCCCTATAAGTAATTGCTAACACAAAGCGGGAACTAATGCAAACTTTTTTGCACCCGTAAGGCAACTTTTATTGCACCCGTTTGGCACGCCCAACCGGTTAAATATTCATGTTTTTCACTTGGTGACACTTTGTGCAAACAAATAACCAGTTCATAAGGAGTAGATATCGCAAGATTTTTCCTAACCATGTATCTATGTTTCAAAAAATGGGCATCTTCATCGATTAATTCGCAATTACTTCATTAATCCTTTAATTTGCAAATCATTCTCAACTGTCTGTTTTTATAAGGCTCCTTACCAGCAATACATTGACAAGCTGACTTCATCTGGATATGTTAGCACTACTTTGTGACAATCCTCAAATGAAGACTGACACTATTACCTAACTATTGATTTTTACTTTTAAGCAACGGCTAAGATCCTTTATTGTCGTTCCCATATATTATCCATGCCTACAACTGAACCATCCGAAGATATCGCACGAGTTTACCGCTTTCTTTCACAGTGCATGCAATACCCTGACGCCGACTGGATGACTGATGATTTTTTTAATGTCCTGTACAACCTGCTCGGTACACTTGGTGCCGTAGAAGATGGCGTTTCAATAAAGAAAGAAATCGATAACTCATCCGACCCTATTGAAGACCTGCAGGTTGAGTACACACGACTTTTCATCAATGGAATGCCCCACGTGATTGCCCCCCCCTATGGATCTGTTTATATGGATCAATCCTTCCAGGGAGCCTTTGCTGGCGATACCCTTGCTTTTTATCGCAATAAGGGCTTTGGGATGGATGAAAGTGCTGATTTACCCGATCATCTTATTCATGAACTTGAATTTCTTTCCCTCCTTGCAAAGGAAAACGACTTTGCTGGAGAAGAGGAATTCCTGAAAAAACTGTTTCGCCCCTGGTACAGCAAGTTTCACCCCAGGGTATCGAAAGGAGCTCACCATCCATTTTACAGGGTGGTTGTACAATTAATTGATTTTTTTACTAAGGAGGAAGACAAAGATGGCTTTCAACCTAACGAGGCGTAAATTCCTTCAGACGGCATCCCTGGCAGCAGCCTCGGTACCTCTGTCTAAGGTTGTTTCCGCTAGCACCGGTGTCACCAAATCAGCACTCGACACAACGGGTACTGCTGGTGACAAAACCGTTGTGGGTGGAATCTGCGAAATGTGTTTCTGGCGATGTCAACTGGTCGGTAAAGTACGTGACGGCCGCTTGATGAAGCTTGAAGGAAACCCAAAATCCATTGATAACGGCACCGCAATCTGTGCCCGTGGTAATGCAGGTGTTAAACTGCTTTACGATGTGGATCGCTTGAAGTACCCCATGAAGAACGTTGGAAAACGTGGAGCCCCAAAATGGAAGCGTATTTCCTGGAAAGAAGCTCTTGATGAGTGCGGTTCCAAATTAAAAGGTACTGTTGACCAGTATGGAGCTCAAGGCATCTGTGTTTTCCCTCATGGTGCTTCTGCTAAATACCCCATGCATTACTTTGAGCGCGCCGTCGGAACACATAACGTTTCCGAAGCCTCTTTTTTTCAGTGTCGTGGTATCCGTGATACTGCCTATGTGCAAACCATTGGAAAAGCTCCTGGTGAAAAAGTTGATATGCCAAATACCAAGGTGCTCTTTTTCATCGGTGACCACCTCGGTGAGAACGTCCATGTTTCCCATATCAAACAGTATATCCAGGGATTACAGAACGGTGCAAAACTGATCGTTGCTGATCCTCGTTTTTCTGCATCTGCTGCTAAAGCTGACATCTGGGTACAGATCAAGCCTGGTACCGATACAGCATATATGCTCGCTATCATGAACTATCTTGTCCAAAACAACAAATATGACAAAGCATTTGTTGAGGACTACACCGATGGTTTTGAAGAATTTGCCGCTGCAATAAAAGAGTGGACCCTGGAAAAAGCCGCAAAAGAGTGTGATATTCCAGCAGAGCAGATTAAAGAAGTTGCTGATATGCTTGCTGACAATGCACCGAATGTTGCAATCCATCCAGGACGACACGTCTCCTGGCACGGCAACGATTTCCAGCGTGAACGTTCACTTGCATGTTTGACAGGACTTCTTGGCGCCTACTACGTAAAAGGTGGCTGGGTTCCCCCTAAAGGACCAAAAGTTGGTGGTGTTAGCTGGGCAAAAGAAGATCACGGCCACGAGTTCGACCTGAATATGAATCACCATGAGGACGAAAAGATTTATCCTTTCAATCCTCCTGGAACCCCCACTGATCTTATTCGTGACTGTGCCATTTCCGGAAAACCATATCCAATCAAGAGTTGTGTCGTCTGGGGTCAAAACCCAATGCAGACCATCCCGAATCAGCAGAAGATGAAGGATCTCTTTAATGCCATGGATTTTGTAATGTGTGTTGATGTTATGCCAACGGACGTTACTGCCTGGGCAGATATCCTGCTTCCTGAAGCAAGTTATCTTGAGCGTTATGATTACATCAAAAAAGGCACCCAGTGGGACCTTTCAAAAGAACATCAGCAGTATATCTCTGCTCGTATGCCTCTTGTTGAACCAATGTTTGAACGCAAAGATCAGATTTATATCTGTAATGAAATTGCCAAACGTATGGGACATGAAGCAAAGATTCCAGTAAAAACCATAGAAGAGATGGTCGACAAAAGTCTTGCCACTGCAAATCTCTCAATTGAAAAGCTGAGGGCTGAGGATGGTATCCATATCCGTCCGGGTAAGGATCCGTATGGTGTTCCTGAGGACTTTGAAGTTCGTCTCTTTAATGATGACATTGAAGATGCAGGATATCCCGGTGCCCCGACCTATGTTGCAGTTCCTGACAATCCAAAAGGATTTGCAAGACTGCTCTACGGACGTGCCCCGGTTCACACCTTTAACAGAAGTCAGAACAATGTATGGCTCAATAATGCCATGCCTGACAATCCTGTCTGGGTGAATGATGAAGTTGCTGCTACATTAGGTCTTATCGATGGTGACACCGTTGGTTTTATTAACGATGAAGGTGTTGAATCTGCCACCACCACAACGGTTAAGGTTACTGCCGGTATTCGTAAGGACTGTGTATACATGTACCACGGTTATGGAAGTGCCAACCCGCTGATGACAATCGGCGTTGGTGCAGGTGTTGATGACACGTCTCTTATTACCAGACTAGCCATTGATCCTGAGACCGGATGTCACGGAATGAGAAACAACTTTGTTAAACTGACCAAAAATGGAAAGGTTCTGGATATTCCAGCTTAATCTTATCTTTAAGCCTTTTCAGGAGGATATATTCAATGCAATATGGAATGATCATAGATCTGGAACGCTGTGTAGGCTGTCATGCCTGCACCATTGCCTGTCGGGCAGAGTGGGAAGTTCCGGTTCCTTACCAGCGTAACTGGGTAAAGCGTCTTGGCCCCACCATGACCGCCGATGGTATGGCTTCAACCTACTACCCCGGACTTTGTAATCACTGTGACAAACCACCCTGTGTGGATGAATGTCCGGCTGATGCCGTTGACATGACTTTTACAGATGCCAAATCCGGTAAAACCAAAACCATGCAGGTTGCTGCTACCTGGAAGGATCCGTTTGATGGATCTGTACAGGTTGATAAGGACCGCTGCCTTGGTTGTGGTGCCTGTGCCGATGCCTGTCCCTATGGCGCACGCTATGTTAATCCCGAGCTAGCTGATGATGACAGCGAGGGTAAAGTTGACAAGTGCACCTTCTGTAAACCTCGCGTGGAACAAGGTCTTGAACCTGCCTGCGTACAAACATGTATCGCCGGAGCTCGTATTTTTGGCGATCTCACTGATCCTAACTCCGCTGTCTCACAGTATGTGAAGAAAGGTGCCAAAGGTCTTGAAGTTAAAGATGGACATATTGGCCCCAACGCAAGGTACTATGGTAAAAAGCGTGATATAGGACTTCTTTTTGCAGATTACACACCTGAACTTGCCGATATGGGCAGCGTTAAACGACGCGCCATGATGGCATCAATGGTTAAACCTGCCATGAGAAAAGCAAAAGATATCGGTCTGCTTGGTCTTGCCGGTGCCATGCTTGTGAAAGGACTTTCCGAAGACAAGGACAACAAGTAAAACTGTTCTGGTCTCAGAAAGGAAGTACACAAAAGGCCCCATGGTATTTTGTACCATGGGGCCTTTCTTGTATTAAAAAGAGGGAAGAACTAAACTGATATCCGATCACATCTATAGATGGGTATCCATTGTAAATTCCGTGTCTGCGGAGGTATGATTTGTAAGGCCATCCATATGAATAGCTCCCGGTTTACTGTTCCTATGGTTTAGGAATAGATAAGGACAAACCTATCATTATCTATTGAAATCCGAAGGCGCCCTTCATGATTTCTTCCATACACCTCCCATCCCGGTTCATTATCAAATTCACATTTCAAACAGCAGGGTGAATGGACACCCTTCTCACGATCGCACCAGGAAACCAGTGTCGCATATTCGTTTTCTTCTTCTGCCATGAGTTTGCCAAGCTCTCTTGCCTGATCAAAGCTCAGTTCATACCCTTCAAAGGAACATTCAATTCTTTTCATCTTTTTTCACCTGCTTCTTCTTATCTGCCTGCTGCTTTAAGCGCCAATTCAAGGCCTGCCGTGTTATACCCAGCATCTGAGCTGCAATGGCCTGATTCCCCTGCGCTCTCAGCAAAGCCTCTTTTACAAGGAGTCGACTCGATTCTTTAAGCGTAGGGAGAACACCAAGTATACTATACACGGTCTCCCCTGTAACCTCTTCCACAACTTCATTACTATTTCCCAAACGGTGCTCTATATATTTTTTAAACACATCCATAGAGAGTGTTCTGCTCTTATGTTTGGAAAGAGCATCTAAAACCATGGACTGCAACTCCCTGACATTTCCAGGGTAATTGTAGGTCCCAAGGAGAATAGAAAGTTCATTTGGGTAGGCTGGTTTCTGTTTGTTCAGACGATCCGCTGCATCTTCCAGGAAATGATCAAGCAGTAATGGCAGATCATCAAGACGATCACGCAAGGGCGGGATATGAACGTGATGTGTACGCAATCTGAAAAAAAGATCCTTTCGGAACTCTCCTGACTCCTGCAGAGAATCAAGGTCACGATGCGTTGCAAAAATCATTCGAGCATTAGTTGAACGAGCGATATCGGAACCAAGGGCATAATATTCCCGTTCCTGAATCAAGCGAAGCAATTTTACCTGTGACCCTTGGGTTAAATCACCTATTTCATCAAGAAACAGACTGCCGTCACTTCCCGTTGCAATAAGCCCCTTACGACTCTGGTCAGCCCCTGAAAATGCCCCTTTCTTATGACCAAAAAGGGTATCGGCAAACATCGTTCCATCGAGTCCTGCAATGTTCACCGCCACAAATTCCCCGCTTCGACCGGATAGCCGGTGAATGGCCTGTGCAAAAAGTTCTTTCCCGGACCCAGTTTCCCCGGTAATGAGGACAGGTTCTCCAGTAGTTGCAATGGCTTCTATATACTGAAAAATAGAACGCATTGATTTATTATGAGTGATAATATGCGAAAAGGCTTCGGGATGATTCAGTTTATCTTCAAGGAAATGTTCCTTAAGCGAACTGTTTTCACGCCGTAATGCACCAAGATCAATTGCTCTTTTTACTCCTGTCACCAGGCGAGATTCCTCAGTCACCTTAGTGAAGAAATCATAGGCACCTAGCTTCATACAGGAGACAGCGGTTTCCACCTGATCAAGCCCGGTAATAATAAGAACCGGTATTTCAGGAAAATCCTGAACAATCTGCGGCAGCAACTCATCCCCAGGAAGGTGGGGCATGGTAAGATCTAAGACCAAAGCACTGATCTCCTGTTCCTTGAGCAGTTCGATTACCTTTCTTGAGTCATTGCACGTGACAACATTGTTAATACCCGATGCATGCAGAGTCAGCCCAAAACTATTCAGCCAAGCATTTTCATCATCTACAAGCAGAACCGGGAGTGTGGGATAAAGTGTTTTAAACATAATCAATCTATAAATTTTAGTTAACTGTATGGTAACTATTCAGAGTTAAGGGTGATGGACTCGTGAAATTCTCCATCAAGGGTAATACGTTGCCCTCACTGATAATTACACTGTATGTAATGCCGGAATTACGATTATTACTTCAGTACCTTTTCCAACTTCCGAATAAAAATCAATCACGCCATTATGTTCTTTTACGATACCTGCCGAAACCGAAAGACCGAGTCCGGTCCCGCCAACGGATCGCTTAGTAGTAAAAAATGGATCTGTAACCTGTTTGAGATCATCCGGGGCAATCCCTGCCCCTTCATCTCTGACAGAAATCTCAACGCCATCGACTTCCTTATTATAACAGGTTGAAATAATAAGAGAGAGATCCGTTGACCCCAGAGCCTCACAACTATTCTGAATAAGATTAATCACCACCTGAGTCAGGCGCTGGCGATTGCCTTTAACCATAAGAGATTCCGTCGAAAAATTGGTAATGAATTTATTAGTGCTCTTATGGATACTGTTTTTTGTGAGCCGAACCCCTGATTGTACGACTTCAGAGATATCCACCGCCGTCATTAGCCCACTGGTTTCCTGTCTTGCATAATCCTTCAGATCCGCCACAATCTGTTTAATTCGCATGGCACTCTCATCGAGCGCCTGACAGACACGTGGAAGTTGATTACGCATTTCAGAGTATTCAATTCCAGCAATGGCAAAATCTCCATTCTCTTCGTAAAATTCATCCAATATGGGTTTTGCACTCTCCCATGATCTGCTCAATATCGGTATATTGAGCAGTGCAATTGAATTTGGATTATTAATTTCGTGAGCGACACCAGAAACGAGTAAACCTAGCGAAATCATTTTATCTGCATGAATCAGATGTTGTTGTTGTTTTCTTTTTTCTTCTTCACCTTTTTTCCGCTCACTGATATCCCGCACAATCCAGATAGCATGCCATTGTCCTTTAATACTAGAAGAAGAAAGAGAAAGTTCAACGTGGACATCCTTACCATCTTTATTCCTGGCGATAAGCTCAACGGTTTGAGCAACTCTTGCCCCTGATCCAACTTTTTCCATGGGCTTTATAGTTAAATCATCCCCCTCACGACGCGGATCGATCAGAGAGTGGATGGGATGCTGCAGGGCTTCCTCCGTGCTGTATCCAAAAATTGTGCTTGCAGCTTCATTCCAATAGGCAATATAGCCCTCGTGATCCATCAAAATAATACCATCGAGTGCCGATGCGGTGAGACTTCTAAACATATCCTCACTTTCACTGAGCGAATGTTCGGCTAAGGTTCTGGCTTCACAGGTGGCACTATAACTTTCCGACAGCGCGGTCAGATCGTGGGAAAGATTCCGAATCTCAAGAGGTCCGCCCCAATGAAACTCCGTACGTTGTTCTTTGTTGATAATATCATCAAGACCCGTCAGTAAATCATTCTGGAGATACTCAAGCTTTGCTGCAATCCAGTTGGCGGTAAAGAAGACAAGTATTGCCATAATAACAATTAAAACGGCTACGTTGATGGTGACGGTCATCTTCCACTTTTTCATTGCACTGTCATCAACAACCGTTCCGACCCACATTACCACCTGCTGATCCCTATTAAACACAAGAGGTACCCAGGCAACCTTTTTTTTATCCTCTCCTGCAAGGATAATCGGATCATTTGTTTTGTTGATTTCCAGTTCTGGAAACTCGGTAAAGGCATTACAATCAGTATTTTCGTTATCAAAACTCACGTCAAGGGGGGCTAGACTGAGATCACAACCACGAACATAGTTACCATCTCCAGTAACCCAGTAAGAATCAGTAAAGTTTTTGAGAAACTCTGACATTTCAATACGCATCAAAACCATACCGATTAGTCCATGCTTTGCATGGACAACAGGGGTGGACATTATCAGCTCATATTCATCATTGCGGGTTCTGTGAAAGGGGTCTGTTTTGTGATCGACCAGTTTTACCAGCACCCTGTTCTCAGCAATCTTTAACGATCTATTAAAAAAGGGGTGGCCTTTATGGTTTTCAGAAAAGTCTGCAAGTAGAAAATGACCTTTCTCTCTATGGAGAGAAAGGAGTTCAGCCCCTTCAACATTAAAGAGCATCAACCCCTTCACCTGTTCATCATCCCCAAACCACCTTTTCACAACCCTGGAAAGAATAGCGACTCCAGCGGGACCTTCTATTGCGGCATATGTTGACGGGAGTGTAGCTGAACGAATAAGGCTTTTTTTCAAACAGGTAATTCGTGCCTTAAGCTGAGTAAATCCAACATGAGACCTAGCCTGAGTTTCAAGCTCCGATGCATACTCCAATCTCTCCATAGTCTTCGGAAGATTAAGGGCAACAAGAATAAATACAGGGAAAAGACCGAGAACAATAACAATCAGAAATATGGAACTGCGAATTTTCATAATAGCCAGAGAGTAAATCAAAAAACATGGAATGAAATGATGGCTGGTAAACTGTTGACAAGTTTTTTTGCTTTCCTTATCTCATATTACCTGTTTACGCTAACATATCAAGTAACAACCGGTATTATCAACAAATAATAAAACTTATTCAGTTCACTTCCTCTTCAATCTTTTCTTTTCTCCTGAATCGGTTTATCATGGTCTGTTCCAAAACAGAAACTATCACCCAACAGGCACAAGTGCCTGTTAAGAAAAAATCATACCATAGGATTTGAATCATGAGTGTTGACGATAAGAAGATCATCTATTCGATGATTAAAGTCAGTAAATCATATAACGACCAAGCTATTCTCAAGGATATATCCCTCTCCTATTATTATGGTGCGAAAATCGGGGTTCTTGGACTAAATGGCTCTGGTAAGAGTAGTCTGCTTCGCATCCTTGCCGGGATTGACACTGAGTTTAACGGAGAGACAATCATCTCCCCAGGTCTTACTGTGGATTACCTGCCACAGGAGCCTGAACTTGATCCTGAAAAGACAGTTAAACAGATCGTTGAAGAAGGTGTTCAGGATACCGTCGATCTGTTAAATGAATTTAATGAGATCAATGAAAAATTTGCAGAGCCGATGAACGACGATGAAATGCAGGCACTCATTGATCGTCAGGGCGAGGTACAGGAAAAACTCGATACCCTGGATGCCTGGGATCTTGATTCTAAACTCGAAATGGCAATGGACGCCCTGCGCTGTCCGCCTTCAGATTCCACCTGCGAGAATCTTTCAGGTGGTGAGAAGAGACGTGTTGCTCTCTGCCGTATTCTCTTAAAACAACCTGACATCCTCCTACTCGACGAACCGACAAATCACCTTGATGCGGAGTCTGTAGCATGGCTCGAGCATCACCTCCAGCAGTACGAAGGAACGGTTATTGCCGTTACCCATGATAGATATTTTCTTGATAATGTTGCAGGCTGGATTCTTGAGCTTGATCGTGGCAAGGGCATTCCCTGGAAAGGAAATTATTCCTCTTGGCTTGATCAAAAAGAGAAGCGTCTTGCCAATGAGGAGAAAAAGGAGAGCAGCCGCCAGCGTACCCTTAAAAGAGAACTTGAGTGGATCAAAATGTCGCCCAAGGGTAGACGTGGCAAATCTAAAGCACGTATCGCATCCTATGAACAGATGATGAGTCAGGATACCGAGAAACTCGCAAATGAACTGCAGATTTTTATCCCACCTGGTCCTCGTCTTGGAAAAGTTGTTATAGAGGCTGACCATATACGCAAGGCCTTTGGTGATCGCCTTCTTGTTGACGATATGAACTTCAAGCTTCCGGCAGGTGGCATTGTTGGAATTATCGGGGCAAATGGTGCGGGTAAATCAACTCTTTTTAAAATGGTAACAGGAGAGGACACGCCCGACGATGGAACGATACGCCTAGGAGATACGGTCAAACTTGGTTATGTGGACCAGAGTCGCGACAATCTCGACCCGGAAGCGACCATATGGGAAGCAATATCCGAAGGTCAGGAAACGGTGATGCTTGGTGAGCGTGAGGTGAATTCCAGAGCCTACGTTGGGAAATTCAACTTTTCAGGCTCCGATCAGCAGAAAAAAGTTGGTCTCCTTTCCGGTGGCCAGAGAAACCGGGTTCATCTCGCAAAAATGCTTAAGAATGGCGGCAATGTACTGCTGCTTGATGAACCGACAAATGATCTTGATGTCAACACCTTACGGGCACTTGAGGAGGCACTCGACAACTTTGGAGGGTGCGCGGTTGTTATCAGCCATGACCGGTGGTTTCTTGACCGGATTGCCACCCATATCCTCGCCTTTGAGGGAGATTCTAAGGTTATATGGTTTGAAGGGAACTACTCAGACTACGAAAAAGATCGGAAAGCCCGCCTAGGACCTAGAGCTGAACAACCACACAGAATTAAATATCGCCAACTTACCCGCTGATTGAACACTGATTATTTTTTATAATGACCTGAAGCATATCATGTGATACAACAAATAAAGATTCAGTAATTTGTATCTACAGGTAGGGATAGTTATTATTCATTTAAACAAGGAGCAAGATCATGGCCAAAAAGAAAGACAAGAAGAAACAAGATAAAAAGAAAAAAGACTCCAAAAAGACATCCTGTAAAAAATCATCCTGCAAGAAAAAGGATAGCAGTAAATCAAAAAAGAAATCGAGCAAAAAATCTTCTAAAAAGAAGAAATAGTATTGAGTAATTTAGGCCCGGTAATTTTTTTATTACCGGGCCTTTTTTTATGCTCTTTGGAAAACAGCACCCTTTTTTTATCTCACAATTTTATCTCCTCTCATATCATCTGCAAAGAGTTCTTTCCCCCTCTCCATGGCGCAGAAATCACCACACATAGTACATGTTTTTTGATTCTCAGGAGCTCTTGATTTGCGTATTTCCTTTGCTGTCTTTGGAAACATCAGGAGTTCAAAATGTTCATCCCAGTTTGCATCACGACGGCTTAAAGCTACCTTTTTTTCTTGCTCTCTTCGTTCTGGATATTTAGCGATATCACCAATTCGTGCAGCCAACCTTGTTGCCCTTACTCCTTCACGCACATCATCCTCATTTGGCAGGGCAAGGTGTTCTGCTGGTGTTATATAGCAGATGAGGTCTGCTCCATAACGTGCTGAACTCGCAGCTCCAATAGCAGAAGTGATATGATCATAGCCGGCACCGGAATCGGCAGGAAGCGGTCCTAAAACATAATACGGAGCACCGCCACTCATACGTTTCTCCAACATAATATTGCCTTCAATTTCATCAAGCGGTACATGGCCTGGCCCCTCAACCATCATCTGGCATCCCTTATCACGGCCAATCTCTGCTAGTTCACAGTTAATCACCATTTCTGCCACTTGAGCGCGATCATGGCTATCATGGATAGCTCCTGCACGTATACCATTTCCAAGAGACAGTACTGCATCATACTTTTTCATTAGAGAGCAGACGCGGTCAAATTGTTCATACAGGGGATTTTCACAATTATTATACTCCATCCAGGAAACCATAAAGGTTCCGCCTTTGGAAACAAGACCGCCATAACGATAGCCCTGCTTTCGCAATCGTTCTATTGTGTAGCGATTTATTCCGCAATGAATGGCCATAAATGAAATACCATCGGCTAGCTGTCTTTCTATAATTTCAAAGAGATATTCACTTTCAAGCTTGTTTGGATTATGATATTTTCGGCTCGCCTCGGCAAACGCCTGATACAGAGGAACATTCCCCACAGGCAGGGTAGTATTCTCCAGTATCCTGCGACGCGCCTCGTCCAGATTCCCTCCCGTTGACAGTTCCATCAAGGTATCAGCCTTCTCTTCCTCGGCAGCTTTTGCTTTAGATATTTCAAGATCAAGATCGGCGATATCCGATGAAGTACCGATGGAAGCATTCACCTTTGTGCGAAGCCCATAGCCAATTCCAACCACCTTTTGTTTTTTTCTGGCAGGGTTTGTTGGGATTACAATCCGCCCTTCCGCCACACGTTCACGTACCCAATCGTCCTCAAGTCCTTCCTGTAAAGCAACTTTTTTTATTTCGCTGCTACTGATGCCCCTACGTGCCTGTTCAATCTGTGTTTCCATTTTTTGCTCCTCTTCTTTTTTCCGTGTGGGCATAAAAAAAGTCCGTATTATGCATTGGCATAATACGGACTTGTACGGACGACGTTATCCTTGTTTTTCCCGGCAGGTCTTCTGACTCTACGGATCATTCTCCGGTCACGCCTTCCCGTCGAAAAAATCGACAGTGACATATATGTGACCATTGTCCCCGCTTACAGCGTTGGCCCAACGTTGCGGAGTTACACCGCATTCCCTTTTCACCCTTTTACAGGGCACCTGAAAAAATATATAATTGTCTGTTTATTATATTCAAAAAAGAATTTTTTGTAAAGTCAATGCCATCATCCTTGAAATTGATTATCGTCATAATTATTATTCAATTTTCTGACTCGTAGTAGGTTCAGATTCATTAGGTTCCGTATTCAATGTGCACAAAAGGTTTCAGGCAGAATGCTTTTAAGCTGAACACTGTAGGTAAAGAAAGAATCTTGATCAATCCTTCAGCCTTCGGCCTTCAGTCTAAATCCTTTTAATGAAATGTACCTGGTCTCACAAACGGCATTATCAATATGCTACAGCAGCTTAGAAACTTGAGTTATTATGTTAAGGTTTGCAAGCTATCTACAGATTTACACCAACAGGCGATAATTGAATGTTTCCCAAAGATTTTCTGACAACTGTCCCCAAAACTCCTGGCGTCTATCAGATGCTTGATAGACAGTCACGTGTGCTCTATGTGGGAAAAGCTAAGAATCTTAAAAGCAGACTGACTTCCTATACCCGTTTTTCCGGGACAGATCATAACAAGACCACGGTTATGCTCTCAAAAGTGTACAAGGTTAACACCCTGCTCACGTCTACTGAAAAGGAAGCCTTAATTCTTGAAGCATCACTGATCAAAAAATATAAGCCTAAATATAATATCCTTCTAAGGGATGATAAAAATTACCCACTAATCAAGGTTACCGTCCAGGACAGCTGGCCTCGGGTTCATATGACGCGCAGGCGCAAAAAGGATGGCGCTAAATATTTTGGCCCATACTCTTCCAGCTCTTCAATGTGGGCAACACTGCGGCTACTTGCCAATATATTCCCTTTAAGAAAGTGCAAGGGGGCAAAGGTACGACCGCGGAAACGTCCCTGCCTCAATCTACAGATTGGCAAATGTCTGGGCCCCTGCGTAGGCCTCGCCAACAAACAGGAGTACAGGGATCAAGTAAAGAAGGTTTTAATGGTGCTGGAGGGACGAAATAAGAGCCTTCTTGGCGAACTAAAGCTCGAAATGACAAAGGCATCTGACAATCTTCTTTTTGAACAGGCAGCAGAAATTCGTGATCAGATAACGGCTCTCTCTAAAACTCTTGAAAAACAGATTATTGCTTCCTCTGGATTTAAAAATCAGGATGTCTTTGGCTACTGTCGCCAGGGTACATCAATTGCCATTGCCATCCTATTTATACGAGAAGGGTTGATAACAGGGAGCAGAAATTTCTTTCTAAATGAGCCCATGGAAGCCGATACAACCATCCTTTCCCAGGCACTGGTACAGTTTTACGATGGCACATCCATCCCAGCAAAAGAAATTTTGCTTCCTTTCACCGTTGACGATATTTTAATTCTTGGTGAACGATTTTCTGAACTTCTCGGGAGTAATGTAACTGTCACCACCCCGCAAAGAGGTGATCGGGTACGACTTATTGAAATGGCTAATGCCAACGCTGCCCACGTCTTTGATGAAAAAGAGAAAAAGGAACGCTCCTGGCAGGATCTTTCCACTTCCATGGAAAAATTACTGCACCTCAGCCACATCCCGAATCACATAGAATGTTTAGATATTTCCAACACAAGTGGCAAACAGGCCGTCGGTTCACTGGTCTGCTATAAAAATGGCGAAGCAGCAAAAAATGATTTCAGACACTATAAAATCCAAACCGTCCACGGGCCTGATGATTATGCAATGATGGAAGAGGTTCTGCAAAGACGCTTCAAGCGCGCTATCGAAGAAAACTCTCTTCCCGACCTTTTTATTCTGGATGGTGGAAAAGGACAGCTTGGAATCGCCCTTCGGGTCGCTGACGAACTTGGAATACGTGACGACCTTGATTGGATAGGGATTGCCAAAGAAAAACATACGGAAGGGGAAAAACTGTATAAGCCAGGTCGAAAAAATGCAATCCTTTTAAAAAGTCATAATCCAGCCCTCCTCTACCTTATGCGTATTCGCGATGAATCCCATCGCTTTGGGGTAACCTTTCACAGAAAATTACGTGGCAAAGCTTCAATTGCATCATCACTTGATCAAATACCCGGCATCGGAAAAGATCGGAAAAAAAAGTTACTCAAACAGCTAGGGAGTGTAAAGCGAATTCGCGAAGCATCTCTTCACGAACTCTCCCAAGTCACAGGTATTGGAAAAAATACGGCATTCACCATCTATAATTTCTTTCACCCCCCAAAAGACAAGAGTTCCTTATGATGACAGAAGAAGAACTGATTGCGCGAATGAAACCTGGATGCATCTGCAAAGGGATCAAGCTCCATGTTTTAATAGAGGCAATAGCCAATGGTGCTACAAGCTTCGAAGAAATCTCAAAAATGACCGGCATTGGTGGAGGGTCTTGTAAATCCAAACGTTGCAAGGAGAAAGTTGCAACACTGCTTAACTCAAAAGCATCCACTTCCTGACAAGTACATCGTCTCCAATTAAAAAAACTGGCACATTGTGGCACCTCGACTTATACTATTCTTAGTAGGACGTTTTTTACGTGATTCGAATATCTGCGATGCTTGTGGAACTGCTGATATCCTATAGAGAATCATTTTTTGTTTTTTAAAAAAAACCAGGAGAATCAGTATGAAAAAGATTAACTACAAAAGCACCACATCACTTCTTACACTTTTTGCTCTTCTACTTGTTTTTATCCCTGGAAGTAGTATTGCAGCGGAAACCGATAGTGCGAATGTCAGCAAGAACTCGAACATTCTTATGATTGAAGGAAAGATAAAACGATTTAATTCCGATAGCCAGACTGTTCTGCTCCAGTTGAAAACCGGAGAAAAACTTAGCATTCTTATTGACTGGAACACTGCTCTGGTTGGCTATGCTTCTCCAAGTGAGATCGAAAAAGGAAATAAGGTCAAAATTTGGCACTCCACCGGCAACAACACAACAACAGCCATTAAGATAGAGAAAAAATTGATGGTTGGTTGTTAGCTTTTGAAATAGCCTGCAAAAAAAGGCGTAACCAACCGTAAAACTACTTTACCGGTAGCTTAACGGTAAAGGTTGCGCCCTGTCCGGGAGCTGATTCCACACTCAACTCTCCATTGTGCTGATCCACAACAATAAAGAATGACACCGCAAGTCCAAGTCCTGTACCTTCCCCTACCACCTTAGTAGTGAAGAACGGCTCAAAAATTCTCTTCTGCACCTCAGCTTCCATCCCCTTCCCGTTATCTATAACTTCTATGGTCACAAAATCTTCGTTCTGAAAAGCATTAATGGTGATCTCAGCGGAAAGTTCTAAGGTTCCATCCATCGGACCATAGGACTGAGCAGCATTTTTGAAGAGATTTAAAAAAACCTGCTCAATCTCAGTTTTACTGCAGACGACTTCAATATCAGATCGATAATTTCGGATTATTTTAAAGTGTTTGAAATCATATTTTCGTTTTAAGTCATAATCATTGTTTGCCAGTTCCAGTACCCTATCAAGAATCTCAGCAAGAACACATCGTTCTATAACAGAATCACCTTTTCTTGAAAACTGAAGCATATTTTGCACAATCTGAGCAGCACGTTGTCCTGCCTCACGAATTCCAGAAAGCATCGTGAATATCTGACGTTCTTTCAGATATTTTTCCATTGTTGAAAATTCTAGCTCACATTCGGAAGCCACTTCTAAATTCTTCAGTAATTCAGGAGACAACCGTCTTTCAATATTTTGGGCCGCCTGTAAAATTCCTCCCAAAGGATTGTTAATCTCGTGAGCCATCCCAGCTCCAAGACCACCAACGGAAAGCATTTTTTCTGTCTGAACCATAACTTCCTGAAGACGATTTCTTGATGTAATATCATCCACACGAATAACTGCGCCATTACAATTTGAACCTTTCAAAGGATAAACAGTAATTTCAGCACTTTTCTTACGGCCCAATATAGGGCATGCCTTCTCTTCTATTGTAATTGATTTTGACTCAACCATGGACTCAAAAATGCTATCCGTAATCTTTTCAGCAAGTGTTGGAAAAACATCAGCCACAGGCTTTCCGATACACTGTTGATACTCTTTTTTGCAAAGACGAACTGCCGCATGATTTAAGTTTGTTATATTTCCTTTTCTATCAATTCCTATCATGACCGAGGGCATGGAGTTAAGAACATTTTGCAGAAAATCCTTGAAATCCTTGGTAACACTCAACTGTCCAACAACTTTTTCAATCTTACCGGCCATGGAATTCACGGCATCAACCGATGAGTTCAGATCACTATGTTTTACAGGGAGCAGTCTTGTGGAATAATTACCCTCGGCAATTTCTGACAATCCTCTATTAAAATGAAGCAGAGGAGCAATAAGGATATAATGCATAGCGATATGGATTCCGACAACCATTGCCATAATAAGCAAAATCCCCACACAAAGAATGGCAACCAAGGCCTGTTTTCTATGCTGATTATAGTAATCACCGGACAACACAAGTGTGACTGTACCGAGAAAGAAGTCATCTCGTTTGATATCAGTCAACCGCTGAAAACTTTTAGAATCTGTTTGAATGGAATCACATAGAATCAAGCCCTGTTCGTCCTCAACACGGATTCCAGCAAGATCCGGTATCTGCGAGTAGGTTCGACAAACATGGTTAATACTTTCAATATCGATATTGTAGAGTGGTACTGTAAGCATTGAGGAGAGCTCCTCAATAAGTGTATCAGCACGTTGATGTACCATGTTCCGGGTGAGGCTATCTGAGTAAAGGTAATACCCAACCTCGGCCGCAGCAACAATGACAACAACCAAAAAAACCAACCACAAAAGAAATTCTCTTGCTATGGTTTTTGAAGAAAAAGCAGATTTATAATAGAGTTTTTTAAGCAAATCTAAAAAAGAGGGTTGAGGAATCTTAAAACAACATTTATCAATTAATACCTTATTTATACCATAGAAAGGACTACTGTTTCACCTTTTTTCGAATACCGTCAGACATCCCAAAGATCTTAGGTTCATTTTTGCCAACAAAGCTAAAATGCTACTTGAAAAAAACGTAATCATATATACCTTTCCAGAAAGAAAAAATATGTTTGAAGGCTATGCAATTCATCAGCATGTAAGCTAATTCATCATTAAACAAAAAAATTCAGCAAGAGAAGAGACTATGACCTTTTCAGAAGAACCACTCTTGATTTTTGATGGCGCCTGCGGAACCACCCTGCAGACAATGGATATAGACTCTCAGGTGTGGGATGGACTTGACGGCTGTAATGAGTACTTAAATATTTCAGATCCTGATACCATCATAGAACTTCACCGTAAGTTTTTAAAGGCCGGTGCAATGGTCATAGAGACGAATACATTCGGTGCCTCATCCGTGGTACTCACTGAATATGGTCTGGAAAACCGTGTCCAGGAACTGAACAAAGCAGCTGTTGCGAATGCCAGAAAAGCCGTTGCAGAGTTTTCAACTCCTGAACAGCCTCGATATATTATAGGGTCCATAGGACCTACGACGAAGCTTCCGATATTGGGCCACATATCTCCAGTTGACCTTGCAGCTACAATAAGCGACCAGGTGCACAGTCTTCTCGATTCAGGCGTTGATGCCCTAATCGTTGAAACATGCCAGGATCTCCTGCAAATTAAAACATCGCTGATTACCTGCTTTGATCTTCTTGAAAAAACCGGGGTTGATATTCCGGTTCTTGCATCGGTAACCTTCGAACAACAGGGTACCATGCTTGTTGGTACGGATATCGCTGCAGTTTGTGCAACCATTGCCCCCTTCCCGGTATTTTCACTCGGCTTAAACTGTGCAACTGGTCCCACGGATATGGAACCTCATATCGATTATCTGTCCCAAAACTGGAAGAGCCGGATCTCCTGTATTCCAAACCAGGGTATGCCAGAAGTGGTTAACGGTAAAACCCACTACCCCTTGACGCCAAGCGGTTTTGGAGAACATATGCATAATTTTGTAACTCAAAAAGGTGTCTCTATAGTTGGCGGATGCTGCGGAACCTCTCCTGAGCATATAGAGGGATTGGTTAAAGCCCTGAAGAATGCGGTTCCAGCTGATCGTAGTGAGGTGTTGAGATGAAAAAACAGATCAACAACACCACACTCACCCAAGTTGCAAGTCTCTACCAGGCCATTGATATTCAGCAGCACCCCAGACCTTTGATTATCGGGGAACGTTCTAACCCTACCGGTTCCAAAAAATTTAGAGATCTCCTTATTGCAGATGACTATGAAGGATGTCTTCAGGTTGGAATGGATCAGGAGCGTCTTGGTGCCCATGTGGTTGATCTCAGTGCCGCCTGGGCAGGCCGTGATGAAGAAAAGGATCTGGTAACCCTTGTACAGATGTACGGCAAAACGCTTAAAGCTCCTTTGATGATCGATTCGACATCCCCTGCTGTTATAGAAAAGGGACTTGCTGCATATCCCGGACGGGCAATTGTTAACTCCATCAACCTTGAAGACGGTGGAAAGAATCTCGACACCATCTGCAGCGCCGTAAAAAAATATGGCGCCTGTGTTACAGCTCTAACCATCGACGAAGATGGTATGGCCATGGACTGCGATGCAAAATTCAATATCGCAAAGCGTATCTATTCACTTGTCACTGAAAAACATGGTATCAGCCCGGAATCTCTTTTCTTTGACCCACTCACTTTTACAGTTGGTTCCGGTGATGAAAAATTGCGCGATGCTGCCGTTCAGGTGCTTGAGGCAATTAAACGTATCAAAAAAGAACTACCAGGCTGCCATACAATTCTTGGCCTTTCCAATATCTCTTTTGGCCTTCCGGTGCCCGCAAGGAAAGTTTTAAATGCGGTGTTCCTACACGAAGCTGTCGCAGCCGGCCTTGATGCTGTCATTATTGATCCAACGAATTGTATCAGCCTTGATTCAATTGATAAGGATGCTGTGACATTGGCTCTTGATCTTCTTTATGACCGTAACAGTGTAAATGACCAGCCACTTATGAGCTATATCAAGTACTTTGAAGATCATGATATCGTCTCAGACGAAGAAGAAAAGAAAGATGCAACCCCTGAGGAGATGATACGAGAACGTATAATGAATGGAAATCAACAGGATTTACCAGACATTTTACGTATGCTCCTGGATCGCTATTCGGCACTTGAAATAGTCAATCAGCACCTGGTTGCTGCCATGCGAGAAGTTGGTATTCTTTTCGGTTCCGGTGAAATGCTCCTGCCTTTCGTTCTGCAGTCGGCTGAGGTAATGCGAAGGTCTGTTGATATACTTGAGCCGTTTATGGACAAAAATGACAGGTCCAATGCTCCATGTATCCTGCTGGCTACAGTTCAAGGAGATGTACATGATATTGGGAAAAACCTGGTAAATATCATCCTTTCCAATAATGGGTACAGGGTTATTGATATAGGCATTAAAGTCACCGCCGAGACCATCATAGAGACGGTTAAAAACAATCCTGAAATTGATATTATCTGCCTGAGTGGGCTCCTCGTTAAATCTGCCATTATTATGCAGGAGAGCATGGCAAAATACAAAGCTGCCGGACTCCAAAAGCCAATTCTTCTTGGAGGTGCCGCCCTTACCCGCAAATTCGTAGCAATGAATTGCGCTCCTCTCTATGATGCCCCCGTTCTATACTGTCGAGATGCCTTCTCCGGATTAAAAGCTATTCAGGATTATGAAAAAGGGATTTTAGAATCAAGCCACTGGGAGGAAACTAAAAAGAAGAGTTCCTCCAACAGTAAGAAAAAGAAATCAGCTGTAAAAATACTAACGGAAATACCTGACTCCCCTTTCACTGGTATCAAAACCATCGATGCAAAACCAGACGATTTCCTGCCACTTCTCAACCAGCAAATTCTTTTTCGTGGCCGCTGGGGCTATAAGCGTGGCAAACTTGATGATACTGGATATCAAGCCTTACTCGACCAAACTGTTTTACCAGAATTTAATGCATTAAACAAACGTGTGCTCTCTGAAAACTTACTTGAGCCCAAAATCCGTTACGGCTGGTTCCCCTGTAAACGTGTCTCAGAAAGCCTTATTGTCACACATAAAGATAAAGACTTCACCTTCACACTGCCCAGACAAGCACGTGAACCGAACGAGAGTCTCGTTGATTATTTCAGAACTGAAGAACAGGGAAATGATCGTATAGGATTTTTTGTTGTAACACTTGGTGAAAAAATTGGACAAATTTGCCACACTTTATACGATCAGGATAAATACCATGAGTACCTTCTCCTTCATGGCTTTGGTGTCGAAGCAGCAGAAGCACTGGCCCAGTATACCCACAATATAATGCGCAGGGAACTCTCCATTGAAGCTACAGGACAACGCTATAGCTTCGGCTATTCAGCCTGCCCTGATCTTGATCTGCAGCAGCCTCTTTTTGAGCTTCTTCAGGCCAAAGAGATCGGCGTCACTCTGAGTTCCTCCATGGAGATGGTGCCTGAGTTAAGTGTTTCTGCTATGGTTGTTCATCATCCTCAAGCACATTATTTTGCTGTATAAATTCTTTTTGTATCTACAGCTTAACCTAGAATCCACAGCAACTTACAGACAAACGTTCACGCGACTGCGTCGCTTCGACGTCGGAGTCTACGCTTATCTGTTTGTCGGTAAGTTACTGTAACCTCAGCTCCCAGCTAAACTAAAGAATCGTGGACATTCGAGCATGATCAAGCCTGGATGTTCTTAAGCCCCTTCGGCTTTGAGAATGGTCCTACCAAAGCACGGGCCTCTGTTCCTACTGCTACATTTTATGACAAAAGCTACAATATACTGTCATGTTACTGTTATCCTGGTGCAGAAGGTTTTGGGTGTTTCCGGCGTGGGGATTATGGCATCCGGCGCAGGTAAATTCCTGATCCGGGTTGAATGGATTTTTGACTCCCCGGACGGGATGACCTTTACCATAAAAACCTGCTATGACGTGCGCTCCCGATGCTTTATCCTCATGGCAGTTAACGCAGAGGTCAGTGGTCTGCATCTTTAGCAATGCCGGCCAATCGGAGCCGTGCGGATTGTGACAGAGGGTGCAATGGCCGACAGCTGTAGGGCCATGCATAAGTTTTTTCTTTTTCCAGTTCTTGAGTTCATAGTTGTGGCAGGGGTAGCATACCTTCTGATCCGGTTTTGGTGCGGTATATTTTCGTTTTCCCCGTAGTACCTCATGGCAGGAAAAACAGGTCCATGCCGCTGCCGGATTATGAGTGTAGGCGTTGTTGCTTTTTTTTGCATGGCATGTGTAGCATGGAGAGTCTTCAGGTTTTTCAGGGCGAAGACTGCTAAGGGTCGGCTCCATATTATGACAGCTGGAGCACTCTTTTTCGTTATCGATAAAATGAAAGTAATACCGTTTAAATCCTGTCGGAGGGACCCGAAATCTGGGGAAGAGGTCAGAACGAAAAAAAACCTTCATTTCTTTTTGGGTGACTGATTTCCCCTGTTTTATTCCGACGATTTGTATCGTATTCATTCCCTTGTACAATCTGATTCCAAAGCAAGCCGTGTTGCTGCCAGGACGGATGGCTACCTCTAAATGGTCATTTTTTTCAAAAATGACCCGTATCGTGTCAAGATTCTGTTTGTCCACATTGAGGACAACATTAAGAAGTTCGTTTTCCACAAAGGAGCCAGCAGGAGGAAACTGTATGGAAAATTCCGCTTCTGCCCTGCTGGCTATGGTACAAAAAAGCAGTATCGTCAGTGCGGTAAAGAAAATATGAAGTTGTTTCATTATAGATTCAGCAATTGTTTGAGAGCGTTTTTGTAACTTGTAGTTGCCTGTTCCAGGTCGTTTTGCTCCTCAAACATCATTCCCCGATATATATTGATCTGATAATCCATGGGATTAATCTTTTCCGCGCTGACATAAAGCTCTGCAGCCTTTTTCATGTCGCCTTCTTTGCCGTTCAGATATCCGAGATAGTAGTAGCTCGGCGTGTAGGCCTCATCTACTTGAGTTGCCTTTTCAAGCATTTCTCTCGCTTTTATAATGGAACCTTCCTTCAGCAGTAAAAGCCCCATTTGGCTAAGAGCCTTTACATTATCAGGTTGGCGTTTAAGGGCCTGTTGGAACTGTTCTTTGGCCTGTTCACCCTTATCCTGTTCCTGGTAAAAACTTCCGAGGCTGAGATATGGCAGAATAAACTGCGGATCTTTTACGCTCGCCTTTTTAAACCATTTTTCAGCTGATTTATGGGTGCGCGTGGACTTCAGTGCCTTTATCCCCATATTCCAGGAGCGTACAGCTTTTTTGTCAGGATGATAGCCGGTTCTTTCCGCCACCTCGGAGGGTGCTTTTTTACCTTCAATGGAGGCAGCAAGAAAGTGAATCATATCAAGAGTTGTAACAAGTGGAAAACCGGACATCTCAAACATAATCTTTCTCTTGGGGTCGAGAATTACCGTGGTGGGTACTGCAATAACCCCATAATCGCGAAAGGATTCAAGGCCATGATCGATCAGGGTAGGATATGAGAGCTGCAGACGGTCGATAACGCCTTTGATATCAGTAAGGGCCTTGTCATCGATGGTCTGCCTTTCCACATTGATCCCGATAACTGCAAGTCCCATATCCTTATACTTTGTATGGAGCTTTTCCATCTGCTTGAGTGCTTTTTCCGACTGACGGCTCCAGGAGGCCCAAAAGAGAAGTATGGTGAGTTTGTCGCCCTTAAGGGAGGAAAAACTCATCTTTTCACCTGCCAGAGTTTTCAGTGAAAAATTTGGTGCCTCTGTTCCCACTCCCATGGTTTTTAAAGCGGGTACGGAAACAGAGCTCTGTAGTATGGCAAAGGTCGCTACAAGAATAATCAGGATATTTTTTCTTCTGAAGGGGGAGTATTGTATTATCTTCACAGTCATCTTCCTTTTTTCTGTTCACCCGATGTGATTCCCTGCTTGAAATGGGAAAGGGCCAGTTGCATATCACCAAGTTGTTCATAGAGAACGCCTAACTCATAGTAGGTTCGTGCTGGATCTGGATTCAACTTGAGCGCATCTTTTAAGAGAGGCTCTGCTTCTTTGAAATTGCCTCCTCGTGACAGAATAATCCCTTTCCCGGTCTTGGCTGCACTGGTCCGAGGACGTAGCCCAAGGGCCTTGTCAAAGGATAGCAATGCCCGTTGCATGTCACCCTGGTCAAGGAGAAGGTAGCCGAGAACAACGTGGGCCTTGGCTCGAGTGGGGTCCTTCTTGATACACTGCTCGATGGCATTGATTCCCTGCTCCAATTTTCCCTCACGGGCAAGAACCGAGGCTTCTTTTTCGCACAGGACCTTTTTTGCAGAGGCCGGGGAGGCCTGCAGCCCTCCCGGCCCGAATACAAGGGCAGCAACTAATAAAACAAGCGGTTTACAGTTCATCTGTTTTTCACCTTGGTATCTCTGTTATATTCGAATTGTTGATGACAACCGGGAAGGCATGTGCCTCCTTTGTTACTCTTGGTGAAGCCAACCGGCATTGCATAGGCACCAAAGGGGACCGTATCTGTCACGTGTTTCGGGTTATTTGTTGCGTGTGCATCGTGGCAGGCCCGGCAGGTTCTCCCCTTGGGTGTTTTGTTGACATGCAGAAAGTGGAGATTCTGATCGCCGTTACGAAAACCTGTTAACGTCGTGGTTTTCGCGTCCTTGACCAAGGTGTCGTTATGGCACATAAAACAGAGTTCAAAGTTATCCGGGTTATAGGAGGCATAAAACTTTTTCGGAAAATAGCCTCTCAGTATCCGAAAATCTTTTGAGCCATGGGTATTATGGCAACCGGAACAATCCTTATCTGCAATGGGACCATGATGGCTCTCGTTGCTTTCCAGCAGGAGTTTCATATTCGCCACTGATGTCCCGTCGGCATGTTTGTATTCTTTATCATGACAGGAGAGGCAGAGATCCATGGGAGCCAGATCAAGTTGTTGCGGAAAAGAGGAAAAATGTGGGTTATGGCAGGCTAGGCAGCCTTTGTCAGTTTCAAGGCCGCCATGCTTTACCGTGACCTTTGAAATTTCATCCTTCTTGTCTTCATGACAGGTAAAACAGACACCTTTGGTACTCTCCGCTGGGAGACTAAATTCAAAATCGCTGCTGTGAGGGCTATGGCATTCGATGCAACCATCTGAAACAGGGCCGTGGATAAATTCTTTCCCTGCCATTTCTTCCTCTTTGTCTTCATGACAGGAGAAGCAGACAGCGTTTCCTTCGGCCATCAGCATCTTGGGTGAATCGGAAGAATGGGGGGCATGACAAACAATGCAGCCATCGGCATCCACAGGACCATGGACAAATTTTCCGGTGCCAATGGACTGGTCATGACATTCGTAACAGAGACCGGCACCTTCCCCTTTGAGCTGGAACTGATTAGCCGACTGGTGCGGGCTGTGACAGCCAGTACAGTCACCTTCTGCTACGGGCTGATGGACAACAGAACCCATGTCGAGTTTTTCATGGCATTCGTAACAGAGGCTTTCCACATTCTTGATGGGTTGAAAGGTATGTTTGTCCTTTTTTTCTTGTTTATGGCAGAAAGAGCAGTCACCTGTGGCAACGGGGCCATGTACATATTTATCCTTACCCATTTTAGGGTGGCATTCGGATGTGGAACAGGATTGCCCGGCCTTCATGCTTACGTTGACGGAGCCCTCTTTTGCAGCGCAGGCATCCAGTGCAAAAACTCCGGCAATAAGGATGACGGGGCACAGTTTAACCCATATCGTTGCAGACTGTTTTTTTGTTTCCAGATTCTTCTTCATTCGTTTTTCCTCTCCTTTTTTTCAATAAATACTATCTGTTTCTATTCTGTTTGAGCTTGTACCAAATACTCTTAATTCCTTATGTATGATTTTGGAGCATGGTCGGTTCCGTGACAGGAAAGGGCGCATGAATTTGTCGAAATGCTGTCACCTATAAAATAGAGATCGCCTTCAGCATTGGGAGTGACCACGGTGGTGTCAAAATTAATCAGAGCCCTGTTATTTGTGGAATTTCCCTGGGTTGCACTGATGCCGTGGGCATCATGACAAACCGAACAGGGCGTTTTTTGTTGGTCAACATGTTTGAAATGCAATTTAAAGGCGCTTGCCGGACTCATAAGGACGCTCCGGCTATGGCACTTATAACAGAGGGCATAGGCATCAGTAGTTTCTGTTGTATTGTCAGTGGTTGTGTAATTTTCCACGAGTAGATGTTCATTGCTTGAACCATGAGGGCCCTGTGCACCCTCGGGGTTATCGGAGCCATGACAATCGGTGCAGTAAATAATACTGTTAAGGGTGTATGGCAGGAGTAGGCTTGGGACATATGTGCTGCCAGTAGCCTGTAATACAGGATGAAATGAGGGATTGCCGTTTTGGAATTCAAGCCGGGTGTTCATTTCATCAACTTGACGGGTGATAGCCGGTTCGGACATCACATTGTTGTCAGCATGGCATTTAAAGCAGATCTCATAGAGGTTTTGGGCAACATCAATCTGAGTTCCGCTGGCATCAATACCTGTCACACCATTGTTTCGCCCAGAGACTGTAGGGGCAGACTCGATGTTGTCATTTGCCCAGTGTGGGTTATGACAGTCTTCGCATTCCACATGGGGGCGAGGGGAGCTGTACTCTGAGAAGATTTCAGCTGCATCATGTACACCGTTAGAGTCCCCCACGGGATGGGTGTATACTTTGGTTAGTTCGTCTGCAACACTTTTTGCCGCTACGTTACCATCGTGGCAGACAAGGCAGTTGTCTTCCTCTGCGACCCTCTTCAAAAGACGTTGATGTCTGCCTGCGCTGTGGGGCCGGTGACAATTTTCACAACCGTTCTCAGTGACTGTGTTGTATTCTGTGTTTGGCCATGGATCAACACCGTTTTCGGACTTTCCAGCAGTAGATGTTTTATGGCTGCTACCTTCCCATCCTTCTTTTATATGGCAGCTTATGCAGAGAGCTGAATGCTGGTTGGTCATTACCAGGAAATTTCCATAGGTGTCATCATGAGGGTCATGGCATGCCGTGCACTGAATCTGTCCAGCGGCGTCAAGTGATATTTCGACTGGAAGGGATGAGATTGCAGCGAGTTGAGTGTTCGATCCACTCAAGCTATCGAGATATTTAAAGGAAATGGGATGGTCATCGGAAAGATCTATTCCCAGATAAGAAGGTCTGTCCGGGGTGAGCCAGCGAATACCTCCAACGAATGGTATTTCTTCTTCCCGGGAAAGTACCGCTCCAAGCGCGATGGTCCCGTCATGACAACTCAGGCAGAGCCTTGATGCACCGGTGGGCTGCCCCGGGGAGGCAACCATGGTGCTGCTTTCATAGGGGATGTAGGGCGTTGCTTGCTCTGAACGGTTCCACAGGTAAGGAATACCCGGATGAGTATTGTGGGGAGTATGGCAAAAAATACAGACCCTGGATTCCGTTGTCGATTTGACGGTACCCGGCCCACTTGTGGAAAGATTATGTTTGCTGATCAGGATACTGGTTCCATGACATGTTGCATGACTGAGGAGCAGAGTGGTTATTAGGGTAAAGCTTTTAGTTATCTTCATTGTGGGAGCCGTCCTGTTTGAGATACTGAAAGATTTGTATTCGCCTGTTATAGGAATCGGCCACGTAGATCATATCTTTTTGGTCGATATGAATACCAGCCGGCATCCAGAATTCACCAAACTCCCTGCCCGATTTGCCAAAATCCATAAGCAGTTGTCCTTCCCGATTAAAAATCTGGATATTGTCAAAAAGGGCATCCACTACATAGATATGGTTGTCACTGTCACATGCAATACCACGGGGTCTGGAAAAATGACCGGGGCTGTCTCCTGCACTGCCAAATGTACGCAGAAATTTTCCACTGCCAGAGTAAACTTGGATTCTGAAGTTTAGCGAATCGGTGATGATTATCAATCCATCAGCGGAAACAGTGATGTTTGTCGGATGATTGAATTCACCTGCGGCCTCACCCTTGTCACCAAATCGGCCCAGCAGGCGGAGATTTTGAAGGTCAAATCGAAAAATATGGGAAAGCTTTGTATCTACAACGAGGAGCTCATTGGAAATTTTGTTAACCGCCACTCCGGTGGGCCGTTGCAGGAGTCCCTCCCCTATGGTCAAGGGAGAGCTGTCCTCCACTCCCTGGAAAACTTTGACAAGGCCTTCCTTGGAATCAGTGACATAGATTTTTCCGCTTAAGTCGTCTGTTGCAATACCAATGGGAAAAGCCATGGGCTGGTCGTCAGGAGGAAAGGAGTGGAATTTCCCTGCTGTTGTATCGAAGGAATGGATCTTCTTTAGATAGCTATCCACCACCAGAAAGTTCCCCTTGCTGTCACTGCTAATAGCGTAAGGGGCAATAAGGCTATTATCTTCTTGACCGACAATATAGCCCCAGAATTGCTGAAAAAAACTCTTGCTTATCTGAATGTCCTCAGGCCTGGAAAAACTTCCTACAAAGCGAATTCTTGGCGTTTCCTCACCGCCTGGCCATACCAGATCCACCGGAGGAGAAAGTGGTTCCGGAACCTTGTTTGAGCAGCTGCACAGAATCAGGATCGTAATGAAAATGAGTCCGACCGTAGAGGGACGTAGTGGAGACAATTTGTGTATTCTATATTCAGGCATAGTTTTATAAAAAGTTATGGGTCACCACATAAGACGAACGATATCTAAACGAAGCAGTTGGGTGTTTCGTTGATATTCCGCTGTGATGTTGTTCTGGTCTGTGTACTCGTAGGAAAGCCTCGCTTTCCAGATGCGATAGCGGAGTTCCAATCCTGCCTTAACACCGGTGTTCACAGTCTCTTCGATATCTCCTTTGACATTGTTTGAATATCCTTCAAGGCGAAATTTGCACCATCTATTCAGGAGCCAGTCAAAGGTGGTGGCTCCACCGTAGAAATCCTTTATCTCATTATCATCACTATAGATGGTTTGCCCCAGATATCCCGTAAAGGAAAAATACATTCGCCACCCCGGTCTGAAGCTCAGTGTTTCCTGGATATCCCATCGGTTGTAGGCACGACTGGATTTACGGTTGTTGTCTTCAAAATTTATTGTGGTGTCGGACCAGCCGATATCGCAACGAATTTTAAACTTCTGGATGGTGTCATCAACAAGCTTAGTCGGAGCTTGTCCAGAGAGTATGTCCTGTTTGGCACGCAGGTAATTGTAGGAAACTCTCCAGTTTTGGAGAAGGTTGACGCTGATGCCGTATTTTTCAGAAAGGATGCCGTCATCATAGGCAGATTCCCTGAGATAACGGTAGCTAACCAGGATAGGTTGTCCGGCTGTTATGGCGCCAAAAGGAAGATAGGTGATGCGGCTAAAATCGTTTATCGTATCAACCGTGTAGTCAATATTTTCAATGTAGACAATGGTGCCTGCAGCGTTAGTGACAACAATGGAGACAGTGTCAACATTATAATTATCAAGGTAGGTTTCCTTCGTAGGGCCCAGAGTGTGAGGTTCATTGCTTATCTGGGTGGTGGAATTGTTTGAGTCACTGCGCTTTGTGTAAAGGTAGTCCCATCCGCTGAGGAGGTTCAGCGTTCCCCAGCTGAAGGGACGGGTGTAGGCAAAATCGAGGAATGTATTTAAATCATTTTCCTTTCCGTCATTGTAGTCGTACAGGTCTGTTCTTAGGCCACTATTTGTGGTCAGGTTCTCATAAAGCAGGTGAGTTACGCTGGCCGAAAGAGAAGTCCTGTCTGTTTCTGAATCTCCGGATTGCTCCTGCTCATGAGTGAATGAATAGTTGGATTGTAGATTCTCATAGTGCCGCCAGTTCAGTTGTTCCCGGAGCCGGAAATCCTGGGTATCAAATGTATCTGTATCCTGATTCCTGTATGTTAGAAACGAGTTCAATTTGATACTATTGTCATCGCTTATTCGAAAACTGTTAGTCAAATTGTTATTAAAGGTGTTTATGGTGGTGAGGTTACCGTTGCTGTCTCTTTTGCTCGAGGTGTAGGTGGAATTCAGGCTAGTGTTGCTTCTTGTACTTTGATGTCTGGAGGAGAGACGAAAGTTATCACGGATGTCCTCTGAGGTATAGAACCCGGTCTGCTCGGTCTCGATATGGGCATATCCAAGGGTGGTGGGAAGAATTCTATATTTCAGGCGTATATTGGAACCATAGGTGTTGACTATGGACTCAGTACTGCCAGCAAAAGCCGCCCACGCCGGGTATTCCAGTTGGCTGGCAAAGATGTTGATGGTATAGGGCTTTTCCGGAAGAAATGAAGCCGTCATAGCGTAATCTGGGGAAAAAGAGTTGACTCGGCCTATTTCACCAGGGTCCCTTTCCTCTTTTGACTGGATCCATTCAGGTTCTATCATGAGCGAGTACAGCATCAGCGCCGGATGGTACAGCCAGCCCTTCGTCTCGAATCCCACCCGTTCCTTAAAACGATGATAACTATCCTTTGTAGTTGTACCTTTGTTGGTTCGTGATTCATCCTTATATTCATAGGATATTCCTATTCCCATGGCAGGCCGTTTGATAAAGTAGTTCTTCCCCATTAGACCATCTGGGGTGAAAATTGTTTGAGTGTCGCGCATGGGAGAAGAGACGGGAGTAACCACCTGCGCGGGAGGGGAGACTACTGTTGACTTCTGTTCTGCTGCCATAATTACCGCAGGCTTAATAAAAAAGAGAAACAGTACTGCCAGAATACTTAAGAAAAAGGGCGTGGAGTTGGGGCAGGAATGCATTATTTTCCACTTCCTATTTCTGAGACTGTTTGTATATAAGGGATGCGTTGTATCACCATGCTTCTTTGTAACTGTAATGGTATTTTATCATGGATATACCGTTACCTGTCCCTCTCCATTATTTCTTGGGTTTGCAGAGCAGGAATTTTTTGTTCTCGGTATTCCCTAGTCAGCAGATTTTTGTTAAGGCCCATATGGGGATTATGACAGGAGAGACACCCTGCTTCTGTCTGGTGTGCCGGGGTACTTTTGAAAATTCCATGTTCATGACAGGAAAGGCAGAGAGTATCCTTACTTTTATTTAGTGTTTTTGAATGCTTGCTCTGGTGCGGGTCATGGCAGACAAGACATTCTCCCTTTGCCGTTGTGTTATGGAGCCATAGTTTTTCCGTCAGGGCCCGCAGCGGGACTTTGTCTCTATGACACTGTATACAGAGTTTGTTTTGCGGAAGAGTGAGTTTTCCAGGCATCCCGCCGCCAGTCTTGAAGACCGTCTGATTTTTTTTCTGGACACCAGGGGTGCTAAATGTTCCTACGCTTTCATGGCAGGGAGTGCATATCCCGGCGGCCCATACGGGATGTGAATAGAGTTCCTGTGGTACAATTCCAATCTTTTGTTTATGGGGAGGAATTGTCGATGGTTCTTGCTCTTTCGTTTTTTTACCATCTGTTGTTTCTTCGAGAGGCGGGACTCCGGTAAAAAAAATATTTAACATTTTATTTTTGGTTTGGGGTTCACATCCTCCAAAAAGGAGCACCATTGCAGTGGCGCATAGGAGATGGGCAGAAACCTTTTTTATCATTGTTCTTCCCCGGTCCACTCTCCAAAACCATAGACATTGATCTTATTTGGTCCGCTCATATTGCAGACATAAAGGAGATATTGCAGTTTGAAGTCTTTGTCTGCGAATTTCTCGAAAAACGCTACGTTTTCATAATCTATATGGATGCCGGCAGGGAGAATAAGGTTTCCGGGACCCGTTCCAGGTCCGCCGAAGAAGAGTAGCAGCTGTCCCTCTCTATTGAAAATCTGTACCCGTTCAAACGCAGCATCGGCAACATAGAGATGTCCATCCCTGTCTATATCTACTCCTTTCGTTCTGGCCATACCTCCCATCTGGCTTCCGTGAAAACCAAATATTTTGACAAATTTCCCTTCAGTATCAAATTGCTGGACTCTGAAATTAAAAGCATCATTAACAAAGATGTTTCCAGTGGAATCCACCGTAATATGGGTTGGCCTGTTCAGTTCTCCAGCATTTACCCCTTTCTTTCCGATAGTCAGGATCAACTCGCCAGAGTCTTTGTCAAGGACAAAGATTTGGCCCTTATCCATGTCGCAGACATAAATGCGATTTTTGTAGACGGCCACATCAACTGGTTTGTTAAATATCTCTTTACTGCCATAGGTTTTTTTGAAATTATTATCGGCGTCAAAAACGATGACTTGCCGTCGTGTAAGGTCAGCGACATATTTTATATCATCATCGCTGACCCAGATACCAGAGGGGGTTTGAAGTACGCCGAGTCTGTCGGTTCGCATTTCTAAGAACTTTTTTTCGACGAGGTCGGTAATAAGTATCGAACCGGATTGACGATCAATGACGTATATTTTTCCTCTGGAAGAGGCCACGTCGTAGGGGCGGCCTATAACTGAAAAGGATATGTCCGGACCCAGGAGAAAGTTTTCAAAGCTGGCCGTCTGGATATCCAGATCGGTTTCCGAAGAGATCGAGGTGAGAAACTGTAATTTGGGTTGATCCGGTGGCGGTGGATAAAAAATAATGGGCGCCTTTTCCACCTGTTTAGCACAACTACTCAGCAACAGAATTGAAAAAAGGGGGAAAAGCATTTGTTTGACGAAAAATCGAAAAATTGTATGCATGATTTTTTTTGCCAGTTCTACCAGAAAAAAATCTGGAGGGGAGTGTGAAGAAATCCTATTTTAAACAAACAACGCTATATCAATCAGATATCCTGTCGGCACTTTAAAGTACAAAACCTGATCACATAGAATCCCTATGTGATCAGGCAGGTATACAACGGGTGCTAAAAGAGAACTGTTATCCTATTTGTCGTGACAGGTCAGACAAAGAGCGGAGTTTGCGTTGCTTTTTACGAGTAACTTTCCTATTCCGTATTTGTTATGAACATCATGACAGGATGCGCATTCCATTGAATTACCAAAGAGCATATCATCTGTGATAGTGCCAGCGGTATAAGTGTCCCCACTTGCCACGATCAAGGCTGTAGTGGTTGATGGGTCATGAAGGCCTCCGTCGGTTGTCGCTAGTAGGGTGGTGTAGTCAAAAGAGATAGGGTGGTCGTCGGACAAGTCTGTTCCTATTTCCATTCCATCTCCGTATGTATCAATCATTGTATTACCGGTATCTCCGGAAAAGGAATCTACGGCAGTAGTGCCGTCGTGGCAGGACAGGCAGAGCTTAGATACTCCAAGGGGCTGGGAAATACTAGCATCGAGTGTTGTACTTTCGTATAAGGTATATGCCCCCCCAGCAACGCCAGAAAGGTCAGAGAGGGCATGGTTCCACAGGGGGGCACTAGGATCCGTTACACCACCATGCGGGGCATGACAGGGAAGACAGATAGGTCCTCCTCCTTCAGCACTGAGATCATGTGCCGATCCTTCTATGCTTCCGTATGCTATTGAGCTTATTCCTGCACTGCAAATCAACACCATTCCGATAGTCAGTAACTTTTTCATTTTCTCCCCTCACTAAATGTTTTGCTTTTAGTCCCTTGCATCTTTTCGGAAAGGCATTGCTCTTTCCCTTTTTAAGCATTTTGTACTACAAAGTATACTTTCTGATTCAGGATATGGTAGAGGGATTTCCCTACTTATTAGGTTCTAAAAACCTGCTTTTTGTCGTTTTTAAGATTTTTCGACCCGCTTTATGGTGTGGCTTTCCTCTTTTTACTGTCATGGTAATATTTAAAGCGAAACAGTGAGTCAAGGCCATGGCAATCCTTGCATATCATATTGTAGGTCTGCATGCGTAAAAAACTATTGGTGGCCTTACCTTCCGTATTCTTTCCATTTCCCTTTAAGGACTTTCTCGGGTCCCACTGGTGTACATCGTGACAGGACGCACAGGATATATCACCAACGGTAATAAAGGCCCCCGTTGCATCGTTAAAGAGAGGAAAATAATTTGCCTTCCCTTTTTTATTTCTTCCAGGGTTGGCAATCAGCTGATTCTCCGGATGGGTAGAGACTTTAGGAATTTTTTTTCTTCCCGATCCTGTTTTACCATGGCAGCTGTTACACATTCGGTCCATAATGCCCTTTCCCTTGCCGTAGTCGCGTCCCCAGAGGCGTACCGTATTTTTTCCATTATGGATGATGTGGCAGACGCCGCACACTCCAGAATTCTCAGGAGTCTGGCCCAGGATGTTCGTTGCTGTCGGGGCTGTTATGGAAAGATCGTGATCCGTTTTTTCCACGTATGCCTTTGCACTATGACAATTAGCGCAGAGCAGAGGTCGTGGTGCAACCTCCAGTCGAAGAAAGCTGTTTTGGGCGTTCCCTTCCGTATTGCTGCTTGTGGGATTGCCAGCTTTTCCAGGGCTCCATTGATGCGGATCATGACAGGTCAGACAGGCAATGGCTCCATTAGTTGCACGTTTTCCACGGCGATTAAAAAGAGGAAGGGTCGTGCTGATACCCAATTTTGCAGGATCAATATCAACGGGATGGGAATGATCACCGATAACCTTTTTAGCGGCTGCCCCCTTGCTATTATGACAGCTGAGGCAGAGGTCCTGGGCCGGAAAAGTACTTGTTACAGAGACTTTCCGTGCCCACAGGTCTTTAGTCTGGGCCCCGTGCACCAGATGGCAAACTCCGCAGACTTCTGATTCTTTGGGTGATTGTCCTTTGTTATTTGTCGCAGTCGGAGCACTTCTACTGAGGTCGTGATCACTTCCAATAATTGTAGCCTGTTTTGTATGGCACTGTTTGCAGAGGTTTTTCTGTTCTCCTCCCTCTGTTCTTAGAAAATTTGAACGGGGTGGTGTCATCTTTGCCTGTCTGGCCGTTCCGCTCTGATGCGGGTCATGGCAGGTGGGACAGGCAAGTAGTGCCTCACTGGATTGCAAAGGAACGCGTTTCCCATTACGATTAAATGTAGGTAAGTCTGGTTTCATTCCATTGTTTTGTATCGAAATATTTACCGGATGGGCGTATCCTTTTAGAGTCTTTTCAGAGGCGATCCCCTGCTTATTGTGGCAGCTGATGCATAAATCCTGGGTTCTGTTCCTGCTTTTTGGGGGAAGCTTTCTGGCCCAGAGTACAAGGTCTTTTGCTCCGTGAACTAGGTGACAGGCGCCGCATATGCCAGATTGTTCCGGTGTCTGTCCCTTACTGTTCTTTGCATCTGCTGCACTGCGCCGCAGGTCATGACCGCTGTTTAAGAGCCCGGATTTTTCACCATGACAGTCAAGACAGAGCTGAGCTGAATCCCTGTTGTTTTCAACAAGAAAATTATCAAATGGTGAACCGTGCACTGTATGACAGGTCTGGCAGATAATTTGGTTTTTATCTGAGCCCTCGACACTGCCAAGGCTGAGAAGATGTTCGGGGATTGCTCGTTTTGTTATACCAATGGGGTGATTGCCCACGGCCGGGCCGCCTTCCTTGCCCTTGTGGCACATCATGCACATGGAGGAATTATTGTTTGAGGTGCGGATAAAAACAGCTCTCTCTATCCCCATTTCACTGGATACACCGTGGGCGGTATGGCAGGTAAAGCACTGCATATTTCCATGTTCGTCCAGTGGGAAAATTGCTGGGATTTCCATCCCCGGAGGGGGCGGTTTGTTAATGGGATGCCGATGGTCGTTGTAGACCTTCCCCCTGGAGTCAGCCACGCTGCCGTCATGGCAGGAAAAACAGATCCCGGGTTCGGCAACAACCTTTGTCTCTTGGTAGGGAACTAGGTCTGTTCCCTTGCCATCGATAAAAAAGGTGTCAATCCACCGATAGTGACAGATAGCACATTCTTTGGCAGAATTTGGGTTTCTGGGTGTCTGATTGGCAAAGCATGGTATTTGAAAAAAAAATATGGTGCTAAGTAACAGGATCAAGGCGTAGGCAGGGAATCTGTTCATGGCAGACTGTTCAATTTGAAAACACTGATTCGGCCGGGAAGCATTTCCACCACATAGAGACGCATCAAATCGTCAACAAAGAGCCCAACAGGGGTTTCAAATTTTCTTACCATACCAGTTTCAGGATCACCAAGAACTGAGTGGAATGTACCGGTTACATTGAAGAGTTGAACTACTCCGATATAACTATCGCTGACATAGGAGCGGCCGTTTTTGTCTACGGTGACCCCTTTTGGCCTAAAGAATTGGCCTTTTTCCACACCCCATCCACCGACAAAAGTAACAAACTTGCCCTCTGTGTTCAGCACCTGAACCCTGGTGTTGATCACATCAACAATGTACAGGTCTTTATCCTGGTGCAGGTGCATAAGAAAGGGATAACGAAACTCCCACTTCTCAGCCCCTGGTTTTCCATAGCTATCGATAAGCTTTTTTGAGGCAATATCGAATTTAAGAATACGATGATTATCGTTATCTGCTACAAAACACCACTTGCCGGAACTATCCACGACCACATCCGTGGGGTCAGCTTTTTTTCCGTCTTTGTCCGGAACTGGGATTTCAGAGATAAAATCCCCTGTAGCAGAAAATATCTGGATCCTGTGATTCCCGGAATCAGCAACATAGATTTTGCCTGATGTATCCAGTCCAATGCCAAGAGGAAAAGCAAATTCACCGGGACCGGTTCCAGGGTGCCCGATGGTGAAGAGGGGCGCTCCGGCAGCTGAAAATGCCTTAACTTTTCCATTTACTCCATCAACAACATAGATGGTGCCATTTCCGGAAACGGCCACATCACTTGGCTGGTTGAATCCTCCCTCTATGTCAAAGAGATGGCTCGCCATGGTTAGCTCCAGCCCATGACTGGTTGAAGCGCAGGATAGAAAAAAGAGGATGATGGCAACGGAGAGTGTTCTCCGTTGCCATCTGCACAGTTGGAGGGAAGTGCACCATTTAAACATTGTAGATCTATTCACTTGTTCCAGAGTGTTACTGCTGTACCGGCGGTGGTTCCGGCATCTGTACCGGCGCAGTTACTGCCTCGCCTGGATTTAACATCTTCGGCATGTGAAACTCGGTATAGTTCTTTATCATTCCCACCACTTCTGTACTGGTGATGGAGTCTATCCGGGTCTTTGGATAGCCAAGATCTGCAAGAGGAAGAGTTGGGTTGTTCTTGGTGTGGCATTCTTCACAAGAGACAGGGACCTTGCTGATAATCTGATGAATCATTTTCTTTGCCTTGGATTTCTGACCCTCGCTCAGCTCCTTTTCATTTGTTTTGTAATCAGTGGCAAATTGAATTTTGGCGTCACTGTCGATACGAACGATTTTGCCGTTGTCACGGACAAAAGGGACGATTTTTGCGTTATAGGTTCCCGGAGGAGCGCCATCAACAGGACTGCCAACAATCTCACCGGTTTTACGATCATACCATTTGTAAACGTTAGTTTTTTCCTCTTCGCTTGGCTTGACATGGCAGGTTTGACAGGCGACGAAGAAGGCATGCATATTCAAAAAGGCACGAATATCTTTGACTGAGTCGTGCGGCATATCACCATGACAGGACCGGCAGTAGGATCTATTATCAGGCCCAACATCGAAACCGATATGGTGAAAATGGCCTTCAATTCTCTGTTCCTCCAGCACCCGGTAACCGAGATAATGTTTCACCCTATCTTCACTCTCAAGAATAATCTTATCAAACGTCTGATTTCCCACGTCTTTTTTAGCTGCCTCACCGCTGTGCTCAATGGAGACATCGCCTTGTCTTGCGTGGTATTCATGGATCAAATGAGCAAAGGTCAATTTCCAGATAAGTACACCGAAAAAAATGATCAGCCCCATAAAGGCAAGGACGTAGAGCTTGGTAAAAAAACATTTCATAAGCTGATACCTCCCTGCTGTGTGGTATTGTTGGGTGATTCGGTGGCGGTGTCTGATGGATTGTCAGGGGGGACAATTTTCGGTTCTCCGCAGGTTGTCGGGTTGTGGCCACCACCGTGGGGCGGTTTAATCTCATCTTCCAGTCCTTCCTTGGTCATCACCTTTACATAATAATAATAATGTTCTTCAACCATCAGTTCCTCTGATAAATACCCTGTGAGAAAAACTGTACCCATGGGGAAGACTGATGTGGAAAAATGAACATTATACCAGTGCCATATGAAGAGAAAGAGAGCGGCAAGCAGTGCCTCATCGCTGTGAGCAATCAGGCAGAGGTTGAGGATCTCCCCTGGTAGAATCTGGGTGGCAATTACCTTATTCCAGAGAACGATACCGCTGAAGCCGATAATGAACATACCCCAGAATGGTGCCCAGTAATCAAATTTTTCTTTCCAGGTGAATTCGTCTCCCTCAGGACGTACATTGGTGAAATAGAGAAGATATTTTAAGAGTCCTATGATGTCCTTGCCATCTTTCAGGTTGGGAATCATGGGCAGCCTGAGGAGAACTCTGGTGACTTCACCAACAGTCATCTTGCCCTCTTTTTTGAGAGGGAGGATTTTCTTGGTTATAATCTGGCTGACAATGCTGATGACGTGATAGATGAACATGGACCCCATGAACACACCGCTGATTCTGTGGATTACAGGTGCCATGTCACTTCCACCGAAAATGGCATAGAGGTAAGGTGCCCAGGTGGTATCACTGAACTTGAGCGGCATTCCAGTAAGCACCAGGACAATAACTGTCACCGCCAGAATAATATGTTGAATTCTCAGGTCCAGGCTTAATCTGTAAAAGTGTTTCTTCCCGTCTTTGTTTATTATGAGCGGATATTTTTTCATCGTTTCAATTTCTCCGTTTAAAGGATGCATTTGGAAACAGGCGGCGAAGCAGATCAAGGAATAAAATCCCCATCAAAGGCAACAAGGTACCCCCGGTGAGAACAATGAAAAAGGTGGTAAACCAGTATGTCACCGGCTCTTGTTCCTTGTTGAATTCGGGATGAACCTGATAATTTGCAAATTGTGGAGAAGCGCCCGGATGACAATCCGTGGAGCCGCAAATTTGTCCCCTGTTCTCTGGGTGGGTCGTCGCACGGAGATCATCGTTGCCATGCATTTGGTGTACGGATTGTCCCTTGGGCACGTGGCAGTCCAGACAGTCCGGAACAGACTCGTCAAGGAGATTGGCTGCTTTGCCATGAAAGGTCTGTCCATAGGATCCCCCGGCCATGGTAGAGAGATTATGCCGTTTCACCAGTTCCGGGTCATCGTGGCATCTGCCACAGGACTCGGCGATATTGAGCGGGCTTCTGCTCTTGTGCAGCCTGGTTGTGATGTGATTGTAAAAGCGGTAGATAAATTCTTCTTTCTTGTGACAAACGCGACAGCGGCCAAGGGCATCCTCGGCAACACCGGGTCTAACTTTTTTGACAAATGCCAGGGGTCTGAACATGGGATTATCATGACAATCCTTACAGGTTGGCATATCTTCGGGAAATGGTTTTTCGATACCATTCTGGTCTTTTGTACCGTGAACACTGTCGGCTAAGAATTTTTCCACACTCTTATGGGAAAATTTCTGTTCTTCAGCCGGTTCGATGATATGACAAACGGCAAGGCAGTTGACTGGCTTAACCGGTTCGTGAGGGATTTTTGTTATATCTGTGTGACATCCTTCACATTTAACCTTGGCATGGACACTCTTGTTGAAAATTTCTTCATTGACATAGAGGAGCCGCATCTCTGCATTTTCATCAACCCTGCTCAATCCAGGGTATTTATGACATAACAGGCAGTTGCCAACATCCGAACCCTGCGCGCCTGAGGGCAGGAAGTAGATGCTAAGCAATACAAAGATACCAATGTAACTTAGTGGTCCAGAACGTGACTTCAAGCTCATCTCCTCTCCTTTTTAAATAAGCATTTAGAGGGATACTCTAAATAGTGTAAAACCACCGATCTACAGGTGGGTATAGGTTACAGCAGGGGACATTCATTATATGTTATGGCACACCACACATATACTGCCGCCTCCCCATGCTTTTCTCAGTCGGCCTTTATCGCTTGCTCCTGCAGAGGCTGCTTTTTCCACAGGGATAACTCCGCGTTCATGCGGATTGTGACAGGTGATACAGGTAATTTTCCCCTCGTTGTTCAAGGGCAGTACAATCCAGAGGTTTCTTTCGGACCAGTGCATTCTTACGGAAACCTGTTCTGACGGTTTAACGAGGTGGTTTTTGTTGAGGGGGTGGTTGATGGCTTTTTTATTGTGACATCGCAGGCAAAGCACTTCAAGATTTCCAACAAGCCGGATGGCTCCGCCTCCGCTTTCTCTGGAGTCCAGTGTCGCGTGCTGCTCGTCTGGTCTGCTTTCATGGCAATAGAGGCATGATTCCGGGTTGATCGCCCCCGAGTCATCGAGCTGTTTATGAGGGTCAAACATTTTATACTGATCTTCCTGGTGGCATTGAAAACAGAGAAACGTTCGACCCAGTGAAGAGTCTGTTCGTAAAAATGCCTTATTGTGATGTTGCAATTCGTATTTTGGCTCACACTGCAGGGCCATGTTGTGACAGGTGTCACAGGTGATCTGGTCGTCTGTGAGAGGGAACTCTGCAGGGATCGTGACTTTTTTTTCCTTGGAGAGTGGAATATTAACAGGATGAGTATATGTATCAGGAGTGTATCCGTGACATCTGCAGGTCTGGGTATAGTTTTTAAATCGTAGCTGGACGACGTTCCCTTTCTCAGGTCGTTGCAGGTGGCATTCAGTACAGTACTGTTTGTTGAAGTGGATGTTGGTCTCTATTGTCACGGCTGGGTTTATGAAGGGCTGCTCCTGTGAGTAAGCATTTTTTACCAGCAGCAGGCAGCTGGCAAAGAGGAGAAACAGGGAAACACATGCTGTCTTTTTCATTGTCCCCCTGATCTAACTTTTCTATTTAACTAAAGTGTTTACCTCCATAAAAAAGGTAGCATTTGTGGATTGGTTTGATGGTATCACCATGTGGCAGTGTTGAAAAGGGGGATATCCCTACTTGTATGCTTCGAAATACCTTGATGTGACTTTTACTGTTGTGCGGAAGGGAATGTAAAGATGGGTGTGAAGTGGATTTGTATCAGGCTGCAGATTGAAGAGACAGAAAAGGAATTGTCAATCCTTGAGCCCGGCTACCTGTATACTGTTCGTAATGCGGAAGGCTGGCGTAAGTGCCACTCTGTCAGGGCGTTACAGTTCCGTCAGTCCTTCACGGATGGCATATTTAACCAATCCAGCAACGGTGGTAATCTGCAATTTCTCCATGAGCCGCCGCCGCCGCCCTTCAATAGCCTTGACACTGACAAAGAGTCTGTCAGCAATTTCTTTGGTTGAGCGGCCCTCGGCAATCAGCTGCAAAACTTCACGTTCTTTGGTTGTGAGGTTTTTTTCTTTTTCTTCGGTGAGCAGGTGACGTCGATAATCGAGGACAACCGTGCCGGCGATTTGAGGACTGAGGTAGGTCTGTCCTTTGCGGATTGCATCGAGAGCCTGATTGAGTTCCTCAAAAGCGCAGTCCTTCAGAAGAAATCCTGCGGCTCCGGCCTGCAAGGCACCAGTAATAAAGCGTTTATCCGAATGCATCGACAGGACAATAATCTTACATAACGGCATTTCTTCAAGAATCGAACTGGTGGCATCAATGCCGTTCATTTCCGGCATACTGATATCCATAATAATAATATCAGGTTTTTCCCGGCGAGCGACCTCGATGGCTTTTCTGCCATTATCTGCACGACCGACTACAGTATAACCAGGGAGTCCATCGATAAGTGAACAGAGTCCGTCTCGAAGTATTTTATGGTCATCAACCACAATTAGTTTTAATGTCATAGGTTCAGTTCGATGGGTTGAGTACAGGCTTGTTTAAATGGGATTGTTAATATTATGGTTGTTCCTGTATCTTTGTCTGACTTAATCTCCACAGTACCCCCCATATTCATAACTCGTTCACGGATGCTGAATAGACCAAAACCCCCGCTTATATTATCTTCAATTTTTTGATCCGATTCTTTCAGGCCGCAGCCGTTATCCGTTACTATCAGTCGTACCCCACGGCCAGTGCATAGAACCTTCACGTCAGCAGTTTCTGCTTGGGCATGACGGACGACATTAATAAGCAACTCACGAATTGTACGAAAGAGAAGGGCCAGGGAGGCGGGTGTATTATAATTGGTACACGGATCACAGCTGGTAGTTATTATAAGATTATACTTTTGGTGAAAATCTTCGGCGAGCCAATCAAGGGCAGCACTGAGCCCCAGTTCATACAAAATTGGTGGACTGAGTTCAAAGGTCAGGCTTCGGACATCCCGTACTGTTTCGGCGACAATATCTGCGATGAGTTGAAGCTTTTCAGTATTGGTGTCGTCGGAAGTAGTGGTAATAAGACCTGCCACATACATTTTTACGGCCAAAAGAGATTGACCGACCTGATCGTGGATGTCGGAGGCGAGCTGGCGACGTTCTCTGTCTTCTGTTTCCATAAGTTCAGAGGAGAGTGCACGAAGACGCTTTCGCTGTTTTTTCAAGTCATGCTCTTTTTCTCTGCGGATTTCTATTTCGTCTTGCAGGGTGGCATTAGTTTGCTGGAGTTCTTCGGTTCGTTTCTGAACTTGTTTTTCCAGATTCTGCTGGGTTTTATGCAGGTCTTCTTCGATCTGCAGTCGTTCTTTAATCTCCCCGACCAGTTGGGTGTTCAGTTCTCGAAGGGAGGTCGTGTATTTATTAATGACACTTGTTTGCTGTTTTTTACTCTGCTCAAAACCGGCGATCATGGAGCGGAGATCATGACCTAGTTTGGAGAATTCATTAGTATCAAAACTTCTCAATAATGGGTATTGCCTTCTTTCTTGAGTTCTTGGCGGCAAGGATTGATCAATAAGGCCTCGAAACGCTGAGGTAGCACTTTTGAGCTGGTATCGGTACATAATGAGAAAGAGCAGGAGGGTAATACATCCTATTGCAAAATTTGACCATAGAACATAGCGAAGGATCTCTTTGGAGTACGCGGTGATCAATCGATCGGCTCGGACTTCGATAAGCCATTCAGGTTTACCCTGAAACGTTTTGAGCAGGCTGTATACAAAGATTTCATTTCCGCTTTCATGGAACAAAAAAGGTGTCTCAGGGCCAAGCGAGGATACCTTTATCGGTAGTTTGGAAAGAGTGTTTTTTGCATCAAGATCAACAATTCGACAGTTGACTTTTGTTTGTAATTCTAACTTCTCCATTAACTGCTCGGTTAGAAAACGACCAAACATCAATGTTCCAACAATGGGGCCTTCATTGTCACTGGTGATAACAGGATGTGATGCGATCAACAGTGGTCCATACGCCGTGTGTACGAGTCCGTTAGTTGAACTGTCCACGCCGGTGTGGAGCAGCAGGGGATGATCAGGCGGTAGACCGGAGGATGGCATTTCCTTGAGAACTATCTCTTCTTCCGTTTTAAGACTTATTACCCGGCTCCAAACTACAGAGCCATCAAGGCGATAAAAAGATAAGAGATTGAATCCACCGTTAGTAAGAGTTAAATCGGGAAGATTTGAAATAATGTATTCATTATTTGGGTTTTGAACAAATTCATAGGTGTCATTCCAGGCCGACCAGTCATGAGCGATAGTTTCAAGCCCCTCTCCTTCCCTTAATAATGCCTGGGTAAAACGTTCTGTCTCCTGCTGAGCCAGGTTGCGTTCAATCTGAAGATGACGTGGAGAGACAATCAGTTTGATAATGAAATAGTTGGCAACGGAATAAATAGTTACCAGCAGGATCATGTATAAAAAAATGTGGCCACGGAGCGATTTGATAAGAGATAACATATCGTTTAATACTTCTAATATCTGAAAGGGTTTTTGTTGTTCCTTCAGTGTATAAAAGGCTTTTAGCTAAAGAAATACTATATATAAGAGCTGGATAATTCTTGCTTGGAGAGCATTGTCGCTTCAAGAAAAAGGTAAGAACAAGAGTCTTTAATAAAGATGTTACATTTATTTTCACGTGAATTCAAAGAAAAACAGAAGGATTCTTCGTTCGGCTTTATTGTTTTACGATATCAGTACATTAGTATTCAGAAGCTTAGAGTGAGGATTATCAACTCTATAATAAATGTCGCACTGCCAGAAAAGCTTCTCCTTGATGATACTCAGCAGTACAGCCTGAAAATTGGTAACTGTCAGATCAGGTATAAAACAACTACAGATTAATTGTTCCTGCCAAGAACAGTCTCAAAACGTTTTTTTCCGTTTCTATTGAGCCATTGGCATTCAATCGTATCATTTATGAAATTCGAAATAATGACGTGACCACCATCATAACATCCACCATACGTTATTTTTTCTCTGAATTTTACCTGTTCAGCCGTTTGTGAGAGAAGAATGAGTTCTCCTCCACAATCCAATGAGGGATAGGAAATGTGATAATGATCTGTGGCAATTTGAACCGTTACATCAGATACTTTAAAAAGGTTCTGCCAGACTCTTCCTGACCAGCTTCCTTTTATTTTATACGATAACCCCTTTACAAAGAGGTTCTGAGACAACATCTCTTTTGCACCACTCTTCACAAGGAGTTTGCCATGCCATGTATGATACCCATCATGTTGCAATGAGATGGAATGTTGTCCTTTAATAATTTTATTTAATTGAAAGGGAGTCGTGCCAGATTTTTGTCCATCAATAAATACAATGGCGTTTCCAGGTTTACTCACAATCTTCAACCCACCATATAAAGAAAAGAGTTCTTTATTTAATTTTGCATTTTCACCACCCCTGACCTGTATTTCCCCCTGCCAATTATCATAGTCGTTTAATTTCAGTTCAATGTGATGTCTGCCTTTTAGAATTTCATCACTACTAAAAGGAGTTCTGCCTACTTCAATCCCACCGAGAAAAACTGTAGCATCACTAGGCACACTACTTATCTGAATAGCGCCATATCTGCTGACAAGATTTACTGCGATATTTAATTCTTTTTCAGAATAAATTGTTATTTTTTTCTTCCACTTATCAGATACTTTATGCTTAAGTTCCAGTGTATACTGCCCTTCTTTTATCTGTTTGAGATTGTATGGTGTTTTCCCTTTTTCTTGTCCATCGAGAAAAACATTAGCCCCTGATGGTTTGCTACTGATGTTCAGAATGCCATACAGAGTTTGCAGTTCAGCAAAAAGTTTATTCTCCATGCCGGATTTTAGGGTTATTTCCTTCGTCCAAAGAAAGCAATCCTTGTGTTTAATCTCTATTATGTGGCTTCCTTTTGCTACTTTTCCTAGAATCATTGGAGTTTGGCCAACATTTTCACCGTCCAGAAACACCTCCGCAGCCATCGGTATACTGGTAATAGCAAGACTGCCAGAGCTCGTTTCCAAATCAACATTTAAAACAGAAGGCGTCTCTAGGCTGACTACAATATCACTTTTCCAACTTTTATAACCAGCACGATGTAACTCAATAATGTGTTTCCCTTTTCGTATCTGATCCGAAAAGTATGGAGTTATTCCCACCTCCCAACTGTCTAAGAAAACCCTGACATTATTGGGCGTACTGGTAACCTTCAAACTTCCATAAACATTCGTTAAATTGCCATGAAGACTTGCTATCTGCAAAGAAATGATTTCCGCCGTGCCTTTCCAGGATTCAAACCCTTTCTTTTTCAAGGTGATTTGCTGCGATCCCTTGGCTAGTTGTTTAAGCGTAATGGGGGTCGTGCCCATTTCTTCACCACTTAATAGGACCGTTGCCCCTGATGGCTCACTGCTTACTTTTACGTCACCAAAAGGTAATGGGGTCAAATCAATATTCAAACGTGTCGTTTTACTGCGTTGGAGGAAGACAGTCTTTTCAAAATCACTATATTGGTCTTTAGTCAAACGAACAGTATGAGGACCATCGTTCAGAGTGGCAATCAGCAGCGGTGTCAACCCCACTTCTCCATTATCCACATACACCATGGCGCCTGTAGGACTACTGTTAATCGTCAGGAGTGGCTCCCCAAACGACAGTCTGTCGGAGATAGTATCAGAAAAATAATAGCCAACAGCAGCAAGAAGAATCGCCAACAGCAGACAACCAATACGTAAACCTTTCTTCATTTGATCACCGGTGGAATCTACGGTCTTTTCTCATTTTGTTCTTTCCAAAGGAAAGGGAAAGAGGGGTCAAATCTTTATCCTTGACATTCCTTCTCTATTGCTTCAAGCAGCAGGGAAATTTTCATATCCTTTTTCACCCTACTCCGTAAACGGCTTCGCCCTTGGCTCACTGTGCTGTAATCTATCCCCATAAGCTTACCAATTTGTGGATTAGTCAATCCGCCATACCGGTACAGCATATCCATCGCTATTTGTCGCATTACGCCGGGAGTTGTCAACAGTTTTTCCCTTGATAACTTGGTCTCTGTTGTTATTATCTCGATGATCTTTTTCTCACTACAATAGGAAATGATTTTACCGATTGCTGGCCTCTCACGATCATTTTTGGCAGGAAGATATTTTTCCCGTATCATGGAAATAAAATGATCTGTACCGAGGATGGTTTTTCCGATAATTGAATCTTGAATTATTTCTTCTTCAGTCAGATCAAGAGAAATCTGTTTTTTATATGCCGCCCGACTACTAGCAGTATCTCCCCCAAATTCTAGAAGTATATAATCATATGTAACAGTGTTAAGACGTTTGGAGAGGTTTACAAAACCTGGCAAGCTGCTCCAGCGATAATTGAATACGAATTTTAATTTTTCTTGTGCTGATTTCTTACGAATTTCTTTTATGCGTGATGGGTTGAGATGGATATATCGTGACACTGCAGAGAGGTAGGCCTCTTTTTCAATTAAATAACTTTTGTATCGTCCCTGATACAAATGCCCACTACGCTGGTAAATTCGGTTAAAATAAGAGGTGTAGGTTATGTTTAGAGGCTCTTTTGAAATTCAAGTGGGTAAAGCAAATTCATTTATCTTAGAAAAATCCAGCTTGCCTGTCAAAAGATAAGCAATTGTTTTGAAGTGTTTGCGCTTGTAGCCTCTCGCTTTTCGCTTTGCGG
>Ga0208901_1000013_pt1 | contig 125836 bp, 120 predicted proteins | sample AntAceMetag02UKF_FD_184764 | JGI IMG/M metagenome (GOLD analysis project Ga0208901, IMG submission 184764) | Saline lake microbial communities from Ace Lake, Antarctica - Antarctic Ace Lake Metagenome 02UKF (SPAdes) (version 2) | ecosystem: Environmental > Aquatic > Non-marine Saline and...
CACACAAGGAGGGATGTCGCCGACAAATAAAACCGATATTTACGACAGATTATATTGTTAGAAATTCCCCACCTTCAACTGGGGATTTTTGTTTGCAAAAGTGGGGATTTTTAGATTGCAAAAAACATATTTGGTTAGTATTTTCAATAAATGTCTCCACTGAAACACAGGTATCAATTTCAGAAACGTCTGGCCTAGTGATAACCAAGTCAGCAAACAACTGATCGATAAATCTTTCTAGTATTAATCCGTTCTGAGCAACTTTCTCACAATGAAAGAACAATGTGGCGAGATACTCTTCCTCATGAAGTTTAACAGCTTTCTCATGCCAGTAATCTTCCCTTCCTTTCACAATCTGCGATGATACTTGTGCGATTGTGCATCCAGCATCTTGTGCTTCTTGAATTATGGTAGTGCAACAAATTGCATCAATATTGAATTTTTCACAAGCCAATTTAGCTCTAGCTGTATACTTTGCATACCGCTCTTGCTCTTTTAGTTGCTTTTTATCTTCTTTTTCTTGTCTTTTTTCTAACTTTAAATGTTCATTAGCTCTTTTTTTTGCTTCAGCAGCTCGTTTGCGTGCTGCTGAAACGACAGCTTTGTCAGCTGTGCTGGCTTTGTTTTTTTTGTTAGAGAGACTTACGAGGAAATTGTTCACGAAAACTTTACCTGCTTTCCCCTTATTACTTGAGGCCAAATAGCTTTTTTTCCTTCGTGCCATAGATAACTCCTTAATGATCAATTGTCCCGAATGTTGTTTGTATTATAACAACTGGTTAACCGATTACCTCCCTACTATTCTATCTAATCAGCAAGTATAGGCACAATAATCGTCAGGTAAAGAAGAAAGACTGCAATAGGGCCAAGCACTACAACTAGTGCGCATCCCAGAACTATGTCCAAAAAGTTGACAATGCCTAAATTATGTCTAATTTTAGTCAGTAGCCTTTTTTCATTTTTGGATAGAGACTTATTGTCAATCTTAAGAATATGTTCGAACCGTCTAAACATGGTATCGCACGAATCTTCTCGTTCAGATTTTTCTTTATATGTGTCTTTTATTGTGTCGTGAATTTTTTTTGAAAAGAAATCAGCACTGTACAGAGCTAATTGGAATTTGTCTTCGGGGCTTTCTTCTTTTTCTAATTCTGCCTTCAAAGAATCCAAAATTTCAAGCAAGATCTCTTTTTTTACTAGTTCTCTATCAGGTATACTTTTCTCAATAAGTACATCAGAAAAATCAAGTATATCCTTCATTTCAGCTGCTGATACTGACCCGTTACCATAATAGGCCATAATACAGGATAAATATAGCACGTAAGCTTGAATTTCTGAGTTAAACACATCATCATTAAATTCAAACTGAAATGGAACTTTGCCAGACTCGTTGTCGTCGAGATTATTATCAGATTGTTCCATTATTCTCTCGGTAATATTACTTATTATATTTCATTCATTGTCACTAACGGTATTTAACTTTGTTGATACCACTTATTGTGTGTAATATCACTTTTAAGTGAAATATAAAAGTACTTCTTGTTAAAAGTAACATCCAGTTCATCTCAGGTTCAATTCTTGCTTTCCTACTAAAAATGTGAGCAAGATATTAATGTAATTTTAAGAATCTTACCTTGTCAGCAGTCAACTCTCAAACGACCTAAAATTTCTAACTATCGAGGCGCTAAGTGAATAAAAAAATAGCATTTAATGTTGATGTAATATCTAATTATTTAAAAGATCACAAAGATCTGCTGCACGAATTATATACTTGGGAAGCTGATTACTCTAAATTAAAAGAACTAGGAGTAATTAATGATACAGACATTAATCCGAAAGACTCTCCATATGAAAGGGGACTCGTAATTAGAAGTAGGATAAGAAAAAAATTAATAGATGCATCTCAATATGATACTAACTTGTATGAAAAACTATGTTTGTGGATTATCAAAGACTGGGGTGGGATAAAAGGAGCTAAAGACGAAAACACCAAGACATTGATAAATAATTCCCTGAAAGATAAGGACCATTGGAAATTTGATAGAATTGCAAGTAGCTCAAAAATTGCCTCATTCATGTACCCTAAGGAATACATTATTTATGACTCAAGAGTAGCCTTCTCTTTGAACTGGATAATATTATCATGTGATGCTGGACCGTTTTTTTTTCCCATCCCAGGGGGAAGAAATTCCAAGATGTCCGCTTTTGATTTAAACGTGTTGATCCGTATGAGTCATATTGAAAAATATCAACCCTCTGACCTAAATAGCTTGAATAAGCATTTATTTATCAATGACATAGATAAAACTATTTTCATAGCCAAAAAAAATGCCTACTCAGAACTGAATAAACTTATAAAAAACGTAAGTAAGAAACTTTGGGAGGGGGATCCTGAAAAACAAGAAAAACTTTTCTATACAGAAATGCTTTTGTTTTCAATAGCCGACAAACAAATTTTCCAGGACATTACAAAAAGGACCTGTCTCACAATTAACCCTAAGGCATAAAGCAAGTGTTTCTGCCGCACCTCAATTCGACTCCCTATTTCACCATCGAACCGAGATCCCACAGTTGGCAGCCTTACCCTTTTGTCACCGCCACAATGCAAAAAGGGATAGCTTCTTGAAAAAGATAATTCTTAATGGTACATTTCGTGGTACATTAGTTTCGACAAATGGGTACATGCGACTAAAAAGTCGAAAGCTTAACTCATTGTTTATATAAACTATTTAGGTGCGGCAGGTGGTACAGCATCAACTCCCGCCGCCTCCACCAAATTATTGACATTACAGGACATTCCGTTATTTCCAGTACAGATGACCCATCTTTATCCACTTATGTTATCCACAAGATAACAAAGAGAGGAATTAAAGATGGGTTTTTCTGTTACTAGACAACCGTCCTATGTGTACCAGACACCTTCTGGTGAGATAAGTGCCTTTGAGATTAATAATTGAAGACCTACATTGTTTGTCTCTCAAAAACATACAACCGTTGACGCCTAACTCGTTTGATGTTAAAATATATCCATTTATTAACACGTAATCGATGGGGGAGTAAGCTATGGATCTTAATTTAGAAAGTGCAGTCAATTATCATTACGGTAAATTCCCACCAACTGATCTTGATTACAGTCAATTTATTGAGCCATTAGTAAAAGCAACGGACGCTGTAGCTCGTTATGATCAAATGCTAAAAAGTATGCATAATAGTGAAATACTGTTAGCACCTCTACGCAACCAAGAAGCTGTAATATCTTCAAGAATGGAAGGTACTGTAAGCACGATGGATGAAATTCTTAAGTATGAGGCAGATCATGGCAATGAGGAAGGAGACACTTCAAGTGTAAGGTCAGAGATTATAGAAACGATTCTTTATCAAAGGGCCTTAAAAGCAACACAACAGGCGATGGAAGACGGGTATCCATTGTCTCCATCACTGATTAAAGGAATCCATCAACGATTATTGTCTTTAGGACGTGGTGCCCTAAAATCACCAGGAAAGTTTAAGAATGAGCAGAATTATTTGGCTGACAAATTAAGGCAAAATATATTGTTTATCCCAATTAGTCCTGAAAAATTAAATGATGGTTTGGAAAGGTTGTTTGAGTACATAGCGCAAAGTACGCATACCATATTAATTAAAATAGGTATTAGTCACGTTGAGTTCGAAGCTTTGCACCCTTTTAAGGATGGTAATGGTCGAATCGGACGAATGCTAATCACATTAATGCTATGGAAATCAGGAACTATATCTGCACCTCATTTTTATATAAGTGCATATCTAGAAGAGAATAAAGACCGTTATATAGATATTATGAGGAATGTATCCCAAAATGGAGAGTGGGATAACTGGTGCACTTTTTTTCTGGAAGCAATTGAGGAACAGGCTATTAGGAATTTAAATATCGCAGAGAATATAAGCGCATTATATGAAGAGATGAAAATAGTCTTCTCAGATGTACTTTCCTCTAAATGGAGCGTTAACGCACTGGATTTTATATTCACCAATCCAATATTCAGAAATAATAAATTTACAACAAAAAGTGGTATACCTACAGCAAGTGCGGCAAGATTTACAAGAATTTTGTTGGAAAAAGACCTGATTACTATGATAGAAGAAGCATCGGGTAGACGTCCAGCATTGTATTCTTTTGAGCCGTTAATGCAACTTGTTCGTGTTTAGACGCAGTATAGGGAAATTAAAAACAAATACATGATTGGGTCCGTGTATTATCCGTGATGTTTGATAGTTGTTTATTTATAGGACCTGAACTCAAAATCGAGCAGGAACAAAACAATATCGCTCCAACTCTAACCCTCCATCGAGGAAAAAGAGAAAAGTGACATTCTTTTTTTACAGTACCAGACGCCAAGAACTCATATTTCAACATTTAACATCAGACACTTACCCGACTAGTTCGACGGACGCCCCCCCACCATTATTATTGATATTGTCGGATAGTTATCACCATGATTCCAGTCTGTAAACAGTCGGTAAAGTTCATCGTAAGGGCAGCCAGCTGGTCGCCCTTTTTTTTTGCAAAACCTATTCTTGGGGAGGCCTTGAAATAGCAAGTCTCATACAGATTTTTGCCAACCCAACATCCAACAGCCAATAGTTGGCTGCCAAGGTTCTTATCGGCGTCCTCCAAACTTGAGCATAAAGCTCCTTCCGAGTAATTTGTTTCATGTTCTTAGCCAAATTTTCATTATAATTCTCAGATGGACACAGTATGTGATTGCTAAACTAAGTTATCACATCACGAACGAACAAACTCAAGCAGTAGAGAATAGTCACGCTGATCTGCTGCCTGCAACGCCGCAATATAGCGATCCCGACAATCACCAGCCTTAACTAGATTCTTACTGCCCCAGCTAAAACGAGCATGTTTCAGGATGTGAACAAGCAGCAGGTCAACCATAAGCCGGGCATGACGACCATTACCGTTGGCAAAGGGGTGAATGGCAACCAGGCGGTGATGAAAGCGTGCTCCAATTTCATAGGGAGAGTAAACATCCTGCTCAATCCAGAACTTCACATCATCTAAAAGAATTTTTAATGTTGGTCCGATTGACCAGCATTCCACACCTATATTCTTTTCACTGCTACGAAACTCCCCGGCCCACGTCCACACATTTCCAAACATTCGTTTATGAAGGAGACGGATAAAATCCACACTGAGAAGATCATCTTTGGTAATGTTCGTTTTACGAAAGGCCCAAGTTTCCGCTTCTATAATATTATCCTGCTCCCAGCGATCAAGTTCAGCTCGATTTGTAATATGAGACAGACGTAGCCCTTCCAGTTCATCAGGATCAAGCGGGGTTGCGCCTGGTGGATAATCAAAGTTCATTCGGCTTGTCCCACAATTCTTTTGGCATAGTTTGCATTATCTTTTCCACTTCAGTTGCAAATGCTTTTTGCTGGTCAGAATCTGAAAGCTGCTGTGCCTCCAGCAACATTGAATGTGAAACATTGTTGATTCGACTTCTTGCAAGAGTTTTTGCCTGGCCATGAATAATGGCAGTGAAATCTTCACGGGGGATTACAGCATAGACAAAGACACAATCCAAAGCCTCTGCTGCCTGGCGCATGGTCCTGATAGTCGCAGAACCACTCTTTTCGCTTTTTTCAAGGCTGGTGATTCTAGGACCGGAAACACTCAAGCGCCCAGCGAGCTGCTTGCTGGACATTCCCAATGCCTCACGAACGCTACGCAACCAGCCCCTGACAGGTCGCTGGACACTGCGTATGGACTCAAAGCGATCGACTGTTTTTTGGAGCTGTTCTCGAATAAGGTGCTTTTGCTGCGATTTCATATTATTCACCATTAAGTTAAGTTAGCATCACAATAATTAACATATAGATGAATAGTTACAATAATAAATTAACTGATTGGTTAATATTATGGAAGAGATACATGGGAATTTTAAAATCTTATTAAATATATGTAACAAAAACGACATCATACAACTAGCCTGCGCTACGACTGCAATGTGAGCACATACAGCGCTCCTTTAACGCCAGAAGGATTACAGCATTTCGCAATCTTCAGAAAGCCCAAATGGATTCTCCGGTAGCTGATGCACCAAGCTTCGTTTATACGCCAAACTGATAACTTCTTCTGACTTTGCCATCGATGTACAGAGATATTTCGGATTTGGCATTGTTCCCACCCTGCCTAAATCCAACCTGTCAGAATCAAAACAGGCCTGCACTGTTATATCATCATGGGTTCGACTGGATGTGTGGAATGTGCAGGCAGTAGTCAGCAAGACAAACTCATCATCACTCAATGGACAGTATTCACGCAATGTAAGAGCTAATTGCGCCCCCCTGCTTCCATGGTTCTTATCCCGACTCTCATTCCGCCTTCGGCTATCATGAAAGATTGAAAACAGTTGTAGAACTTTTACATTCACTCCGTCCTGCTCGACCAGTCTCATTCCATTTTCGTAGACACGGCTCCAATGAATCACTCCATGAGTTCCATGCCACGAGAGACAATATTGGTTCTTAATTTTTGCAAGTAATTCAATAGTGACTGCACTCATTTGTTTCAACTTTTCTCAGATTCAATTTTCTGCCTCTCAAGGACCACCCATCCACTGCTACCCAAATTAACAATACATGCTTTCCTTACTCTTTTCTCAGAGAAAGATAAATATTGACGTGTAGTTAATTGACATGCAATAATATTTTAACAATCCCCTAAGAGCATACTTTTAAAGACAAAGGTATCCAAATTCAATAAAACCCCATAAAGAGTTAAAAAACCGTCAACGACAAGATCGGCACTCCTATAGTGAGTACCTTGGCGTCCGGGTCTACAGAGCGTTAAGCTCGGACCAAGGTAATTAGCCCGTTTTTTACTCCTAGGAGCTACTTTTTCGAAAGCGTTAAGCTTGTCTAGACCACTAAACTCTTTAGGTTTACTGGGATCGCAACGAAATATCGACCAGTTCTTTGGTCTAATGTCATGCTTGGATAGGAAAATAAGAACAAAGGGGTGGCAAAAATTAGCTCGGGACAGCTTCCTGAACGTACAGTGTTAATGTCTTCGCGAGCTCCTATCGGTTACCTTGCAATAAATGATATTCCAGTTTCTATTAATCAAGGGATCTAGCCATAAAGCCATCCCTCATATATGGGGAAATGTTCTTGGTCTGCTGGGCTCAGGCAAACATGGAACTGATAAAAGATAGGGCAAACGGAAGCACCTTTCTTGAAATAAGTAAAAAGAATTTTTGGTTAACTCCTATCCTTGTGCCAAGTGCTGATGTCGTGAGGTCTTTTAATAAGTCAACAGCACCTTTTTTGTCTCGCATCATTTCATGTTTAAAAAATTCGCAGGAGCTCACAAAACTCCACGACACTCTACTGCCCAAACTCCTGTCCGGAAAAGTCCGCATCCCGGAGGCCGAAAAGATGGTGAAGGAGCTGGCATGATGCCAGGAAAGGCATCCGTCATTGTCCAGTTTTTTAATGAAGAAACTGGACAAATATGGTCATCGCCAGTAGCTTATTATTAATGAAACACACTGAAACTATAAAGAATATTATTGATCGCCTCCCGAAGGGCTATATTTTCACATGTGATGATTTTATAGAGAAGGTGAAAGGTAAGGAGGCGTTGACTAAAGCCCTTAACCGCCTTGCCGCTTCCGGCAAGATTGTCAAGCTTAGCAAGGGAAAATATTATAAGCCTGAGCCGTCACCCTTTGGTGAGCTCCCACCTGACCAATACCAGGTGGTGAAGGATCTGCTGGAAAAAGGCGGCAAGGTGCAAGGCTATCTTACCGGCCTCAGCATCTATAACAGGCTTGGCCTCACCACCCAGGTTGGCAGTACCATTCAGATTGGCCGCAACGAGACCCGTGGGATTTTTAAACGGGGGAAATACACCATCTCTTTTGTGAAACAGAAAAACAGCATAACCAAAGAAAACATCCCCCTTCTCCAGCTCCTTGATGGCCTGCGCTTTATAAAAAAAATCCCGGATTCATCTATTCAAAAGAGCTGCATAATTTTGCGAAACCTCATCGCCGATTTATCCGAAAAAGAACGGGCTCGCCTTGTCCGGCTGGCCATGAAGTACCAACCGTCTACGCGGGCATTGCTGGGGACCATCCTCTCTGGTTGTGGCCAGGAGGAGCTGACGACAAAATTAAAAAAATCATTGAACCCGTTGACAACATATACACTCCCAGGGGTTTCCGAAGTGCTTCCGGCCGCAGCCAGATGGAATATTAAATGAAACTCCATGGGGATGAGCGCTTGTTTCGCCAGGCAATAACGGCCACTGCTACCCAGTTGCATATCCCGGAGATCTTTATTGAAAAGGATTACTGGGTCACCTATGCCTTGCACTCTGTTTTCAATGATCCAATTGGCGAGGAGACTATTTTTAAGGGCGGGACAGCGCTTTCTAAATGTTTTGGCCTGATTGACAGGTTCTCAGAAGACATCGACTTAGTGGTCAAACATCACGCAGAGGAAACCGACAATCAGCTAAAGCGCAAGATTCGGCGGATAGGTCAGGTTGTCAGCTCCATGCTTCCCGAGGTTGAAGTTGAAGGATTAACCCGTAAGATGGGTATGAACAGGAAGACTGCCCACAGTTACCCCAATATTTTCAGGGGAAGTTTCGGGCAGGTTCGCAATGTGATCGTGGTGGAGGCAACATGGTTTGGCTATTACGAACCATATATTGCCCACCCTTTATCGTCCTACATCTATAACCCAGTGGGATGTTTTTGGTTTGCGAAATAAAGTTTTAACGGCAGGAGACAAACAGGGATTACTCATTTCAGGCTGTATGGTGTTAATTGTCAGATAAAAAAAAGCTGACAGACTCGTGTATCTGCTTCGTTTGGTGTTTTGTTTTCTCCCTCGGTGATGTCGGCCCAAAAAGCAATTATCTCTTCCGTCGAGATGGAGTCTATAGCTCTGTCATTGTAAATATTCCCAAACTTCCCTAGAAGAAATCTATAATTTGCAAGAGTGTTTGGACGTGAATTAATTTTATGGTATTGAATACAGTAGGTGATAGCATCGGCTACTTTCATGATCTCTCCTCCTTTTAGGTTTAATTGGTCCCTAAAAGAAGGTTTGCATTTTTTCATGAAAAAGAGCTAGAAAAACAAGACGTACCGATCATTTGTTGTTGGCTGGACGCCTATTACCAAAGTAAAGAGATCTCCCCTGAATTGGGCCTGAGCCATTCTGGCGATATAGTGGAATTATGTTGACTTTGTTTTAGACGAATTGTGCATATACAATCGAATTAACAGGGGATATTAATTGAGAAGAGTCAATGCTCGCAAGGACGACGGGTGGCCATTCCCACCGCCTTAGCCCATTTACATACCTATTTTGGAACACCGAAGGAGTTCCCATGAACCGCCTATTAGCCAAAATTTTGCTGTTATTGTTAATCTTAAGTCTGCTGTTCAGTATGTACCTTTTTTACCAAGGCCGCTTTATGGAAGGCTTGTATATATATCCTCTAATGATCACCATTTATGTGGTAATGTTTCTTAGTGGTAAGCGGAAGGGGTGATCTAAAAAAGGAGACGCATCGAGTTCCAGAGACACCTTACTTAATTCTTAATTCGTGAAAAGTGGGGTCAGGTCTTGCAATACCACATTTCATGGCCCACAAGTCAACATATGTATATTATGTTGAGCATAACGAAAGTAAACATATCTCCCCTCAACCGGAACTGACCAACTTGAGAATGTAGGCCCATGTACGTAATAAATGCCTCTCCTGCGTATTCCACTGAATCCGGCCACTCATTCCGGGGGAAACCGGCCACCTAGTCCAGTGATTCCGGCCAGGTGATTGGAGCGGAGCGACGCTGTTATTTCTTCATTACTTTAGATTCACCGAACACAATAGGGTCGGACCAAGGTAACTAGCCGTTTTATTGTTAAAGTATGCTTTAACAAACCCGTTTTCTTCTCTTAGAAGCTCCTTTTTCACCCTTAAAAAAACCTTCTAAGGAATTAGAAATAGTATTAAAGGAGGCTTCGGCTCCTTACAATACACTTTTTGAGGGTAAAAAGAGTACTCTAAGACCAAACACTAGCTATTGCCCTGCCTGAAAAGACACCAAATCAAGGTGATATGTCGATCAAACCCCATTTTAGTCCATTTCGGAACCTGTGGTCTTGATAGTGGCAGAACCACTCTGTTCGCTTTTTTCAAGGTTGTTGATTCTAGACGTCCAGAGAGCTGCTTGCTGGACATTCCCAATGCTTCACGAACACTACGCACCTCCCCCGACAGGCCGCTGGACACTACTTATGGATTCAAAGCGACCGACTGTTTTTGGGAGCTGTTCTCGAATAAGGTGCTTTTGCTGTGACTTCATATTATTCACCATTAAATTGAGCATCTCAACAATTAACACATCGGCTAATTGTCGTAACAATATATTAACTCATTGGTTAATATTACGGAAAAAAGATGAATGGAAAATTTAAAAACTGATTAAACATAACTGATTACGTACAAAGATCAGCCATTTTGGCTGTCCCGCGGAGGCAGGCATCTGGTTGCCATTTTTCTGCAAAACAGTTTTTGTCTACATTGGACACAGAAGCTGATCAGTTCACTTTCCAATTATTTATAGACAATAAAAACTCTAGCGGTGGTAACCCAAGAATAATGAATGTCGAGCTGGGTATTGATAGAGCTAAAATTACTAACGCTTAACAAACAAGGATACGGGGTATTCGTTACTATCAATAAAACAGATTCAAAAGGTAGAAAGACTGAAAATATTGGTGGAATTCGTGCCATACTGCTAAAATAAATAGGTATTTTTCCAATTTCTTCTTTGTCGAGCAGTGTGTTTCTGTGTAGTATTTATTGGATACAATACGAAAAGAGGGCATGAACTTAAAAAGCAATAGAAAGAATGAATGTATAATGAAGTTTTCCAATATTATGGGTTAAGAAAACAGACAAAAGAGGCAATCCAAGGTGTTACTCCCTACTCCATCATATAGCCCAGTTTTTCCTTTTAATTTTGGGCATGTCCAGACACTGTTTCCAACGCTTTTTAGGAAAACTCCGGTTACTACTCCACAAAAAAGGCGAATTAAAACTGAAGATAATGATTTTATAGATGTTGATTTCCATAAGGCCCATGGCGATGTGGCTGATGGTGTGAAACGGTTGATAGTTGTGAGTCATGGCTTAGAGGGGAATGCCAGAAAAAAATATTCTCTCGGCATGGCTGCCCAGTTTACCGAGATGGGATGTGATGTGATTTGTCTCAATTTTAGAGGATGTTCGGGAGAACCCAATCATCAATTAAGAATGTACCATTCGGGTGCCACCGATGATCTGCACCAAGTGATTGGATATGGCTTAGATGAAGGTGGGTATGAAAAGGTTGGGTTGATTGGATTTTCCATGGGAGGAAATCAGACGCTAAAATATCTTGGTGAAGACCCTGGTAAGGTTTTTAACCCAGTGAAAGCCGCCGTTGTTTTTTCCGTTCCTTGTGTGCTTGGTGAATCGGTTGACGTGATGACTCGTTGGCAAAACAGGTTGTATATGCAATACTTTATGCGTGGGCTTAAGGCTAAAGTAAGAGAAAAGGCCAAACGTTTCCCGGATCGTGTAAATATAGATGGCTTGGATAAGATGATAACGTTTCGGCCTTTTGACAATAAATATACAGCTCCAATTCACGGATTTAAGGATGCGGAGGATTATTATACAAAATGTTCTTCAAAGCAGTTTTTATCTGGTATCACTATTCCTACTCTTTTGGTCCAGGCAGCAGATGACCCTTTTTTATCGGAATCTTGTTATCCGATAGAAGAGGCTGAGAAGAGCCAATCGCTTTTTTTGGAAGTACCCCCATATGGTGGCCATGTGGGGTTTGTTGAGAAACCGTGGGATCAATCGTACTGGTCAGAACGGCGGGCGGCTACGTTTTTTAAGGAGCATCTTTTCTGCTCCGGTTAGAATAAATGATAAGAATTCGCCTTCCATTGGAAAAGTACCAAAGAAGCATCCAATATCACATTAGCTTTCGTTATTCCATCAGTAAAAGACATATTAAATGCCGTGATGCAGAACAACCTCTTGCTTGCTGCTGGAGCAAATCCATTATCAGGCCTGCCTGGAGATGACTCTATCATAAAAGAAGAACAAGCAGTTTTGTGCCAAGAAGCATGCCAATCAAGGCCATGGGATATACCGTAGCGTATGCGGATGAGGCATAAGATGTCGAAGAGATATCTGTTGCTGCTGCAAGCCCGGGGGTACTTGTCATAGAGCCGGACATTACGCCAAGCATTCTCAGAAAAGGAAGCTTGATGATATATCTGCAGACAAAGACAGAGGCAATGAGGGGCAGGAGGGTAACGACTACCCCGGCAAACAACAGCTCCATTCCTTGTTGGCTTAAAGTTTCCAGTATTGTCGAGCCGGTGTTTGTTCCTATGGTAGCGAGAAAAAGAATCAACCCGAATTCACGAATAAAGGTGTTGGCATTTGCTGGGATCTCCCAGATAAATGGACCTAACTTATAGAGGTTGGCAAGTAAAATTCCCGAAAGCAGGACGCCCCCGGTAGTGCCTAGAGTAAAGGTTCCTCCAAAAGGAATGTAGATCGGTACTTTTCCCAAAAGAAAACCAACAAAAATTCCAATGAAGATCGGGAGTAAGTTGATACTGAATATTTCTTTGAGATCATTGCCCAATACCTTTGCCATGTTTTCCAGTGTTCGATTATCTCCAACGACAAAGATTGTGTCCCCCAGATGAATACGAAGATTTCCTGTTGGTGACAGGTCGATTCCGTTCCGTGTGATCCGAGTGACCTGAACACTAAAGACCTCATGAAAATTGAGTTGGTTCAGGGTCATGCCAGATATGGCTGTGTTGGAGACAATAAATCTCTTGTTGCTGAGTATTTTCTCAAATTTTATTTCACTGGCGATGGTCTTGCCGAGAAATGGTTGGATGGTTTCAAGATCTTTTTTTCGCCCGGCTATTCGGATGTGATCACCTTCTTCAATAACGGTATCAGCCCTCACTAGGATTGGTTCATCGGCTCCGGTACGAAGCAACCGTGTCATGACAACCGGGGCAATGGCTTTGAGACTGAGATCTTTGACCTTTTTACCGAAAATATTTGGGTTAGTGATCTCTACATGTTTGATGGTGATGGGGTGATGTTTTTTTGCAAGCTCTCTTTGAAGTGTCTTTTCTTCAGTGGGGATGTCGATTTTGAGGAATTTTGGCAAGAGTCGTATAAAGACAATAACTCCTGTTACCCCAAAAAAATAGGTGAGACCATAGGCCGCAGTCGTACCGTTTTCACCTGCCATTTCAACTGCAACAGCCAGACCTGGAGTACTGGTGAGAGCTCCGGCAAAGAGTCCCGAGGCAACCGAAGCGTTAAAATCAAAAAAAAGCGAAAAAGCCAGAGTTGTGATAAACCCCGTACCAATAACCGTGAGGGTGCCGATTGAAAGCCTGAGCCCTCCTGTCTTAAATGAATTGAGAAATCCTGGGCCAGCTTGAAGACCGATGGAATAAATAAACAACACCAACCCCAGGGTTTGAAAATCTACGGGTAAAACGTAATCAAAATGACCGAAGAAGAGCGCGACAAAGATAATACCTGATGTCCCAAGAGAAAAAGATTTTATCCGCAATCGGCCTAAAGCAATGCCGAGCAGTGTGATGAGGAGAAGAAGAAAAATATGATTGTTCAAAAGACTCATGGGAAACCTATCCACTCTGAATTGACGATTCAATGCGATTGAGAAGCAACCGACATTAAATAACCGTTATCTTGCAATCCTTTTTAAAGTAAAAAAATACAATGCCATAACGATAACACCTTTAAATACGCTGCTAATACTCACACACCACCAGACACCTGCATATGCATACGACGTATATGTTACCACAAGCAGTGCTGCGGGAACTCGCAACCCGGTAAAAAGAATAGAAATGGCAGCTGGAGCCTTTGATCTCCCCAGACCATAAAACCCTCCTGCAGAAGTAATCTCGACACACATAAATATCTGAGATACAGCGAGGATAAGTAAATACATTTCTCCTGTCAGAATCATCTCTGTTTCAGTCGAAAAGAAAGAGAAGATTTGGTAACCATAAAAGGCAAAAGCAATAGTTGCTATGAGTCCTAAGCTTACGCTTAAGCCAAGAACAATATAATAGCCTCGCCTGATTCTCTCATACTTCCCTGCACCATAATTTTGCCCGGTAAAAGAAGAAAGTGCTGTTGCAAAGCCTAGGGCTGTGTTCCATGACAATGCCTCAATGCTTGCCCCTATATTCTGCACTCCCAAAGGAATGGTACCGTAGGCGGATACAATTCTACCGATATACATGGAAAACAAACAGAAGGCGACATGGCTGACCGAAATCGGTACACCAATTTTCAGGATGGCAAATGCTATGTCCTTTTGTGGCAAGATCAAGAATTTCAGGTGCGGAATATACGCTGTAATCCTTTTGTGTTTGATTAAAAAGATTGTAAAAACCAGAATATTTGCAAATACGGTCGCAACTGCTGCGCCTGTCGCACCAAGTTCTGGAAAGATCCATACCCCAAATATAAGCAACGGATCGAGTACTATATTTACAATCAAACCGCATGAATTTACTAAAAATGGTGTTCTCGAGTCACCGTGACCTAGATAGATTGCACCGAGTACCGGGTTCATGGCTGAAAAACACATGCCAAAAGAAACAACACGAAGATAGGCAATAGCCTGGGATCTCACCTCTGTTTCAAGTTCAAAAAAGCTGAGCAACTGTGGGGCAAATATCAAGATACAAACAAAGGCGATAAAGGAGCCAATTAGAGTCAGGGTTAGTGCATTTTCAGCAATTTCCTTTGCTTTTTCCGGCATTTTTTTGCCCACACACTGAGCCACAAGGGTCTCAGTACCTGCTTTAGTGCTGTAGGCTAAAGCCATCAATAACCAAAGAAAAAATCCGGCTGTTGTGACCGCTGTTACTGTCGCTGATCCAGTCCTCCCAAGCCAGAGCACATCAGTCAAGCTATAGGCCATATGGATGAAAGATGTGCCTATAATGGGAAGAGACAGTTTAACAACTGCCGGAAAGATCGGTCCGGTTGTGAGATCATTGATTTTAGCCATAGTCGCTTATTATACAGCGGGAGCATTATCAGTAAACCGTTAAGGGCAACAGGAAACACAGCACATCGGGTCAGGTTTGAAATATTACCAGTTCAAACTGTTCGCTAATTCAGACGAATCTGACTGTGGTTACTAGCAGTTCAAATGATAGTGGGGTAAACGTTTTCAATATTCGAAAGTTATTGCAACGACATAAACAGCACCAAATCAGTGCGATATGTTGTCCCGACTCCATTTTAAAGAATTTTAAAAGAAGACTTTGAACAACTGAGTATGATGATTGAAAATAAGGCCAGAAACAACGAATGAAGCAATTGAACAACGATACGAACTCTGGGAGAAATTCCTTGCCCGCTTCCCTCTGGAAAAATTAAACTCAATAAGCCTGGAAGAAAACAGCCCAGCAGGAATGAAGCAGGCTGGTAAGCACCATTCTGGACACGGTTGGTGATAATTTAACCGTGGTCTGTCCCCTAATAATGATGCTCTATGCCACTTACAAGATTGTTGACCGGGCTCTTATGGAGGGTGTATTGAATTATAAGAATTTACTTGTTCCCTTTAGCTTTCTCCTCACCCTGGCATCTTCTTTTCTCTTCATCCTGAATGTTTGATTCAAGAGATTCTAAGGAACAATCCTGCCATAAATAACACAATACGAGAGGGGGAGAAGACAAACCTCCTTAACCCAAAGCTACATCGAGAATCATCATTACTGTAAAACCTATCATTGTTGCCATTGTTACCAAATCGATGTTTTTATATTCTCTTTGAGATTCCGGGATGAGTTCCTCTACCACAACAAAAATCATGGCCCCCGCAGCAAAACAAAGAGCGTATGGTAAAATATTTTGCATATTGAGAACAAATAGTGCTCCGAGAACCCCAGCGATTGGTTCCACCACGCCTGAAGCTTGTCCCATAAGAAAACTTTTCCATTTGGACATCCCTTCTCTTCTTAATGGCATTGCTACAGCAGTACCTTCAGGAAAATTTTGAATCCCTATTCCGATTGCCAAAGCAATTGCTCCTCCAATCGTGGCAGATGGTAGATTAGCAGCCACTGCTCCAAAGGCAACACCGACAGCAAGGCCCTCGGGTATATTGTGAAGGGTTATGGCAAGTACTAGAAGAGTACTTCGTTGCCATGAAGTCTTTATTCCCTCACTTTTATCAATGCTTAGGCTAGGATGAAGGTGGGGAAGGAATTTGTCGATCAACCTCATAAAAATTCCACCACCCATAAATCCGATGGCGGCGGTCATCCACGGGATCTGTTCCAACTGTTCCGCCATTTCTATGCCCGGTGCGAGAAGAGACCAGAAACTTGCAGCAATCATGACACCGGCTGCAAAGCCAAGCATTGAATCCATCAGTTTCTGGTTGACGGTTTTGGTAAAAAACACAAGTGCAGCTCCTGCGGCCGTTACCCCCCAGGTAAAGAGAGTCGCAATGAATGCCTGTGTTACTGGATTGAATTGTTGCAAAAAATCGATCATTTTATTTTTACCGTTTACGGATAGTGTGCATACATGGCCAATGTCTAACGTATCATCTTCTATCTGACCACTTTACCACTACCACTTTTCTTCTCGTATTCTCCTTCGTAACACATAGTAAAAAGTCTAAGATGGAAAGTCGAAAATCTACTTTGAATATGCAAGTATGTAGCACACTGTTACGAGTGAATCCAGTAGCAGGATTAAAAGGGGAAAAGGTATATGAGGTTTAGATACGCCCCGATGGTCTGTCCTATAGCTCATTCCTGCTTAGCGTCATTCATATAGATATGATGTCATAAAATGTCATTTGTTCCCAGAAGTATCTTCAGATATCATATTCGATTTTATGGTAAGGGGTATCATAAAGATCGGTGAAATAGAACAGGTCAATGGTGTCTATTTCAGGGTATATTTGATGATTTGACACTGATTTCCTACCATGCCCCGGTTCTAACCGGATACATTCACCATACTGTACGCTTAGATCCATTGGTGATCCTTATCGTTTCAGAAGGATGACCGGTTGAAATTTGTCATATCTGATGGAAGCTCATGCTCAAAACTGTCAGATAAAGTCTGAACAACAACAAATCAACATCAGTGGCGTACCCGTCAAGTTCGAAGGACGCCGCCACCGCTTAAACAGCTTAAACAGCTTAAACAGCTTAAATCAAATATATTTCAAATATTTGGTGTCAGCTATTTTCTTTTCCCGTTTGTAATTAAAAATCTTATTTTCTGATAGAGTAGCAGTATATTTGAAACAATAAGAAAGAGATTTTCCACCACCCTTTAATCTTGACATTGTTCCCTATTCAACATACTTTTACCTCCGACAAATTGTCAGATATTCGATGACTTAGATACGAGGAAATCACAAATGAATACCGGAAAAGATAATAGCCGTTCCCAGCTACCAGAGGAGAAATACGGCCAAGGCTTAAAAAAATACAGAACGTATATCAAAGAGATGGGGCCAGCCTGGATTATCAGTGCAGTTGCCTGTGGCCCTGCGACTCTCGCCAGCGTATCCATAGCAGGTGCAAGCTACGGCTACAAAATGCTGTGGGTGGTGATCTTCAGTGCTATATTTGGGACAACGGCCCAGTACCTGGCTGCCAGGGTGGGTATCCTTGAGGGTAAGGGAATCATCGCGGCAACGGAAGAAAAACTTGGAAAAAGCTGGGCATGGATTCTCACCATTGACGCCCTACTAGCCACCTGGCTTGCAGCTATGGTACTGATGAATGCTCTTGCCTCCATTACCTCCTTGGTAACGGGGTTTAAAACCCCCTACTGGGGAGTCATGTACGGCGTTCTTATCTCGCTGTTTCTGGTACGTAAAGGCTACCGTACATTTGAGACACTCTGCAAACTACTGGTCATTTTCGTGGTGGTGTGTTTCGGAGTAACCCTTTTTATGGCTGATCTCTCTGTAACGGGAATTGTTAGCGGACTTATCCCTAACCTGCCTGGCGGTATTGACACTGCACTTATGATGGCTGCAATCATGGGTGGAGCTGTTCATATTACCATTATTGGGATGCATACTTACAACACCAATGCCAGAGGATGGACGCAACAGGATTTAGGTATGGCACGATTTGACACAATAAGTTCAATGGGCATTGCCTTTGGCCTATACAGTGTTGCGATTTTTCTTGTTGCTGCTGCAGTACTTGAACCAAACGGCATCATTATAAAGAAAGCAACCGATGCTGCCCTTGCACTTCACCCGCTACTGGGTGACAATGCAATGCGTATTTTCATGGTTGGCTTATGGGCTGCAACCCTGTCCACCCTTTCTCCTACATTTATGGCCGGGGCCTATTTTATTTCTGATAAAATGGGATGGGATCTGGACGTCAAAGACAAACGTTTTGCAGGAGCTGTATTTGCCGGATGTTTAGTAAGCATGCTCGGTCCTTTTGTGAAAGGCAGCTTTTTCCTGTTGTTGCCATTGATGCTGGCTTTGGGGTTAACGGGCACCCCCTTGATAATTGCTATAATTCTCTATCTGCTGAATCGATCAGATGCTGTATGTAAAAATTCAATCCTGCTCAATGTTATGGGAGGACTTACCTTTCTCGTCACCACATTGCTCGCATTGCGCTTTATCTTATCAAAGCTTGGGATAATGTAATGGCTGGAGAGATTCAACAGTATCACAACTGTAAAACAGTGATCATGGGCGAAGTCAACTCCGGCAAAACTACCCTAACCACCTCTATTCTGGGAGACTTCATTCAAGCAGGTTTTGCTGCACAAATTGCCGTATTAGATCTATCACCTGAACCGGTAAAAGGCATAGGGGGAAAGCTGGAAGTTCATTTATCCCCGTCAGTTTTATACCTGACAACCCCCATAGTCGCACCTCGTATGATGGGAAAGAATGAAGAACATTCGCGACAGTTGGCACGTAACAATGCAAAACAAATAGAACAGATGTTTAAGGAGTATCTCAAACAACCACGAGAGTTGTTGTTTATTAATGATGCCACCCTCTACCTGCAAGCTGGCCGTTTGGAACGTTTTCTTGAACTACTTGGAAGCGCGTCAACAGCAGTTGTTAACATATACTACGGCACAACCTTTGCTGATTCAGAATTAACACAGAGAGAAAGAATGCTATCGGATCAGCTTATTGAAATATGCGATCAAATCATTACCTGTTCCCCAACCCCTGATATCTCATGAACTAAGCGTCGACAATGCCACAAAGGGGCCGCCCATTAAAAGGCCCCTTGTCAAAGCATATAACGCCCCATTCCGAGTCATCTCTATTTCTAAAAGAGATAGCACTCGATACCGATTCCGTTGTCACTTTTGATAGATCGGGTATAATGGTTGCTGTTGTACAGGCTTAAAGACAAAAAACAATGCACTCCGGTCAAACCGCACCGCATATCATCATAAGGACCACACAGAGTATAAAGTCACCACTCTTTCCGAAGCAAACATTATGAATGTAAAAAAAATAATGACCGACAGGAATGCTATTCTGTTCCTACTTGTCATTTCTGCTCTGCATGGTCTCTATAACACCAGCATGCAGCTATATGAAGATGAGGCTTTCTACTGGCTTTGGAGTACTAGGCTCCAACTCAGTTACTACGATCATCCACCGATGATCGCCTATCTTATTAAACTTTTTACCCTGTTTGGGGACAGTGAATTTTTTGTCCGCCTAGCCGCCGTTGCCTGCATGTCCATATCGTCATGGTATGTATTTCTATTAAGCAAAGAGGTCTTCAGTAACGATGTTGCCTGGCTCACACTTGTCACCAGTGCTCTGCTACCGGCTACCTTTATGGGCTATACCATAATCACCCCGGATGCCCCGTTAATACTCTTCTGGTCCACGTCCACCTATTATTGCTATAAAGCGCTTTTCAATGATCGCTGGTCCAACTACATCCTTGCCGGTCTTCATCTGGGCTGTTTAATGCTCAGCAAGTATACCTCCGTCCTGTTCCTGGCATTTCTGGTATTATTTATTCTTATAAAAATGCCCAAATCGCTCCTTAACCCCAAAGCGTGGACAGCTATACTCATATCTTTTGTTCTGTTTTCTCCCGTAATCATCTGGAATTACCAGCATGACTGGATCAGTTTTGTTTTTCAATATAGCCATGGCACCACGTCCGAATTCACAATACACCCGGGTAAATTTTTCGAATTTTTTGGAGGGCTCTTTGCCCTTTTCACTCCGATATTCTTCTCTATCCTTCTCTATGGAACCTTTAAATATCGTAATTGGTTTTTCGACAACAAACGTTTTTACATAGTATTATCATACCTTTTTCCACTTTTATTTTTTCTGTACAAAGCACTGTTTAAGAAAATGGAGCTTAACTGGGCCGCAATTGCATTTATTCCAGGAGTGATCCTCTTTGCCTACACCGTTGTCCATTATAAGTTATGGAAGTTATATAAAGCTGGAGCCGTTATATCTGTGCTCCTCACCATGGTTCTTCTTTTCCCCTCTCTGTTTTTTCTGCCACCATCCTTAAACATTCAGGACAGAATATCCGGGTATAAAGAGGCCATTGCTCACATACAGCAATACATAGCTGAGGATGATGTCCTCTATTCCGACCGCTATTATCGTGCGGCCTTGTTCACCTACTACACCGAGGGACACCCAAGATCCTATATTCCCACCCCTTCCACTTACAGACCCTTCTTCTCTCTTGAGAAAACAAAAGATTTCAGGGCAATGCCTGGAATTTATTATTCAAAAATTGATATGATCAATGAGCTGAAAGTGCTCTTTAATCACGCTGAGTTACTCGAACGACTCACCATCAGCAAAAAGGGCTTTACTGAAAAAGTATTTTACATCTACAGATGTAACTGATAAAAAAAACAGTTATGAAAATAGTGCTAAATTTCAGTCTCAGTATACTTCTGCTATATATTATATTTCGAGTAATTAACGTTACTACCCTGCTCAATATTCTTTCTGAAATAAAATATCCTTACCTGCTACTGGCAATAGTATTTCAACTTTTCAGCACTCTCGTTGCCTCCTGTCGTTGGTATATGATTATGAAGTTGCCCCAGTTTAAAGAACCTCATCAATTTTTTATTAAGAGTTACTTGAAGGACACCTTTTTTAACCAGGTATGCCCAAGCAGTATTGGCGGGGATGCCGTACGTGTCCATTAATTAGGTAACAAAGGCTATAGAAAACGTAAGCCTGAGCCTGTTACAAACAGTGCTCCAAGAAAATATCTACGGAATACATGATGACAAGTATCGCAGCTGATCTTGCAAAACTCGATAGTTACGTTGTTATCCAGTTGCATTTCCGATGGGATTTGAATATCTTCTGTGAATTTTAGTTCAAAACTGGCCCAGTCATATTAAAAAAAACACCCAACGTATAATGAAAAACACTGTTAAACGAATCTTTTTCTCTAAAGATATTTATATTCCAACCCTGGCACTGCTGTTTCTATCCCTTCCCTTCTATTTCTGGAATATAGATATTCGGGTATCCGAGTGGTTTTACGCTGCAACCAACAGCCATCAATGGCCGCTAAAACATAACTTGCCTTGGGAACTGCTTTACAAATATGGGACCTGGCCAGCCCTTGCTATCGCTATTTTTTCCCTGCTTATCGTCATTTTCTCTCTGTTTTATAAAAAAAATCTAAAATACAGAAAAACAGCAATTTATCTGGTGGCGGTGATGCTTATTGGACCTGGACTTATTATCAACGTTATCTTCAAAGATAATTTTGGACGCCCCCGTCCCACTAATATTATTGAATTTGGCGGTACACAGCAGTATCATCAACTCCTTAAACCTGACTGGGGTAATGATGGAAGGTCCTTCCCCTGCGGCCACTGCTCCTGTGCTTTCTATTTCTTTGTTTTCTACTTTCTCTTTAAGGGAAACAGAAGAAAATGGCTTCCCTATGCAGGGCTCGGTGTGGGTGTTGGATATGGAATATTGATGGGAACCGCACGGATAGTTCAAGGCGGACATTTTATTAGTGATGTTATGTGGTCCGCCGGTTTCGTCTATTTAACCGCAGGTATCATCTATTATATACTGTATGAAGAGCCAAAGAAAACGTCGGATATCCCCCTTGGAGCTTAAGGTTTTATTCTCTTCCACATATGGGTCATGCCAGTAATCTGTACCTAAAAAGATGCCTAAAATAATTAAACTACCTAAACTCTTATACGGTTACCTGGCAACAGAGATCCTGGCACCATTTTTTGCCAGCTTTCTTGTCATGAATAGTGTTTTTGTACTGATTACCCTTATTCCCTTTCTCAACACTGTCCTGGAATTGGAAATTGACTTTGTCGATTTTGCACGACTCTTTCTCTACTTGTTTCCAGACATGTTCCTCTATTCCATCCCCATGTCTGCCATGATAGGGGTTACCATTGCCTTTACCAGACTTTCAACCGATTCTGAAATATTGGCTTTCAAAGCCAGCGGCGTCAGTTTGTATCAATTTATTCCTCCAGTTCTTTTTATTTCCGTATTAATTGCCCTGCTCACCGCATACTTCTCCGTTAACCTGATATACAAATCCAAGATTGCGATGAAACAGCTTATGTTTCAGGTGGCAAAGGAGAAAATTGATAAAGGTATTAAGGAGCACCAGTTCACAGAAGCCCTTGGTGACCTAGTAGTCTACGTGGAAAGCATTGACCGGGAAACAGGTAAGTGGAAAAATGTATGGGTCTCCGATATGCGAGGTCAGGTAAACCCAATTATCACCATGGCTCAGTCAGGTAATATGGTTGCTAAGATTGACACTATGCTCGTCACCATAACTCTTGAAAACGGAAGTCTTCACAGACCCGACGGCCCCAAGTCTCAAATCATCGGTTTTGAGAAATATATTATAGATATACCACTACAACCCCCAACAGTAGTTGATGGAAAAGATGTAACGACGCTTTCAACCGCATCCATGACCATGACACAACTACAAGAATTTGCGACGGGTATCGGTCGTTCAACTCCCGAGGGACGCGAAAAACTTGTTCACTACCACACTAGGATAGTGCTTCCCTTTGGTTGTATGCTCCTGAGCCTGCTGGGTATGCCACTCGGCCTTCAAGCTGGTCCCGGGAAAAAATCATCGGGTATCCCCTTGGCACTCTTCTTCTTTATCTTTTACTATATCATCTTCACATTAGGAAAAGTCCTGGCACAGGAAACTGCAGTTCCGGTATTTCTGGCCATGTGGCTTCCCAATATCACATTTTTAATTATAACAGTCTATTACCTCAGACAAGCTGCCAATGAGCAACCCATTATACCAGCTGCATTCACAAAAATTATACGCGCGCTCTTCACAAAATATATCTCTCCCACACTAAAGAGAGTTAAGCGCGTCCTCAACATCAAAGAGAAAAAGAACACATCGGAACAGCCGACTGCAATCCATACTCAGCCCAAAAAACCTGAATCAAAACGATTGGGGGCGGAATATTTAACAGAAGGAACGGTACATGGAAATATCAAAAGCCATGTCTACCATTTACCTGGATGTGAATTTTATTACTGTAAAAACTGTACCATTGAATTTAAGAATATAGAAGTTGCTGAAGAATCAAACTTTGAGCCGTGTCGTTTCTGTAAAACCCTTGTCAAAGATTACAAGTGATATGAATTCGATTTCCATCGTGACTGCCACAATAGAGAGTTGATGGCCGAGCTGTTTCTGCATCTGCCTGGAAAAGTCGCCATTGAGTTAGGTACTAAGTTCTGTAAGTTAAAATGCCTTCACCATTATTTCTGCAAGAGAGATTCAATCTTTTCTGCGGTTTGCCTGCTCCCTCCCTGTTTAAGCTGAATATACTTTTCTGCTTTTTGCTGAAGGTCTTTCCTGTCAGTGGGCTGTTGCAAAATTGAAAAAAGTATTTGCAAAACTTCTTCTTTATCTGCACCTGTTTTAAGTAAGCCGTATTGATACACCTCATCACCCGCCCATAAAAAATCCGAAAGCCAGGGCCCTGTTACTGGAACAACTCCATTCATAAAGGCTTCAATAAAGTTTTGGCCACCAAGGGGTGCCAGACTCCCTCCAACAAACGCAGCATCGGCCCGTTGATAAGCATTGATCAATTTACCAAACAGATCCCAGATCACTACTGAGCCTGAACTCTTTTCTGAGGGAGATGATTTAAGAGAGAAGCTAATCTCCTGTTCCGACAGCAGAGTTTGCCAACTTGGAACCCGTTGCAGATGTCGGGGAAAGAGGTCTATATGCAGGTTCGGATCACTTTTCAGAAGTTCATTAATAAGATATAGAACATCGCTTTCTTCCTTTTTTCGGATGGATGCGAAAACCACTACTTTGTTCGTTGCTACTCTCTCTTGCGATGCTCTATATGGCACTATCTGGTCAAATTTAATATTTGGAACATGATATGTTTCCTGTTGCTGGAAAAGATCCTGAAGCCGGTTCTTGTCATCATCGGAAATTGCTAGTATCTGATCTGGCTTGAGCAGTCTCCAGAGAGAGGCTATTTTACGATATCCTCGGTAACTCTTCTCTGTCATCCGCCCATTGACGATAATTATTTTCTTCTTTTTTCTTTTCATCTCAGCCATAAGAGCCGGCCAGATTTCCAGTTCAATCAGTACTAAAAGTTGGGGATCAGCAATCTGAACAGCCTTTTTAACCAGCGCCGGATTGTCAAAAACCATATAGGCAATAGTTACGTTATGCTTCTGTTCTTCCAGATTTTGTTCAAGAATTTCTTTTCCCTGGGAAGTATTACTTGTGATAAGAATGTCCAGTTTTTGATCTTCTGAAAAACTCTTCAGGATTTGCCTAGCTATATACGCTTCACCAACGGATGCAGCGTGCATCCAGATGTCCACCTTAGAAAATTTAACCTCTTCTAATGTACGTTCAGCAACGCCCTCTTTCAGTCGTGGAGAACGTAAGAGTAGTGGTGTGGCACAGAACCAGAGAAGTCTGTACAAATAAAAAAGACATTTTATAAGAAAGGGTTCTTTCATAGATGGGTTCTGCTACAGGTACTTTTTGCGTATTTGTAAATGATATACTTTCGCTTTGCGTTGCGTTCCCAAAACGACATACTTCTCTTCATAATTATCTCATATCAAATGTTTGTAAAAATCACATTCCATGAGAACCATCTATAATACCTGAAAAATAGCAACATCACAGAATCTTCGATTGATCAAGAACAGCACATCCAAACATGTCGATAGAACAGGACCTTAAACATATAACAAAACATAAAGTTGTTTTGGTCAACTTTCTGCTTATAGTTTCACTGGTATAATGAAAAATATTATAAAAGATGTAACTATTCAGCAGCACTCCATCTACGTCCATTTTAGCCTCCTCGAATAGCATTAGTATGCTTCGGAGACCAAAATAAACGAATTTGAAGCACGGAGTCTGCGCTTACCTGCTAAACAGTTACAGTTCAGAGTTGAGGGTAATTAGTCCCCCTCGCTGAATAGTTACTAAAAGATTACATAAATCGTTAACTAGTGTCCATCCTGAAAAAGACCATCTCCGGACAGGCACTGATTATAAGGAGACAGGATTATGAGTACATTTTCTCGGTGGGATGACTGGCTGATTGCGGAACATGAAATGATTGAGCGTGCCATGGCGGTCTTAAAGGCGAACCTGGATAAGGTATCCAGCGGTACCCAGAACAAGGTGCAGACCGGCAGAGCCATAGATTTTCTGTTGGAGTTTGGCGACAAAATCCATAATACAAAAGAGGAAAAATTTCTCTTCCCCCTTATGGGGAAACGCGGTGCCCCAACCGAAGGCGGTCCCATCGGGGTAATGCTGCTGGAGCATGATCTTGAAAGAAAGCTACTCATCAAAATGCAGATGGCACTTGATACGCTAAGCAGTGGAACCGATGATGACAGAGCTCTTTTTGTTAAAGAGGGGCTGGATTATCTGACCATCCGAGCCGAGCATATCTGGAAGGAAAACGATATCCTCTACAAAATGGGTCGCCAAATCCTCTCCGGAGATGATACTGACTTTCTTTTGCAAGAATTTCATAATTGTGACCTTCAACATTACGGTGAAGAATCTGCAGCAAAATTCACAACCATGCTGAAAGAAGTTGAAGAAGACGGCAAAAAAATGCGCTTAGTTGAAAACCTCAGTACGGATCAGCTCCATGCAATTATGGAGACCCTTCCAATGGAGGTTACATTCGTTGATGCCGATGATACCGTCGCCTATTTTAACCGGCTTGATAAGGAAAAGATCTTTCCCCGCACCCGATCTGTTATTGGTCGCAAGGTGCACAAATGTCATCCTGAAAAATCAGTGGATAGTGTACTCAAAATTGTTGAAGGCTTTAAAAACAGGACCATGGACAAGGCTGAGTTCTGGATCGATTTTCGCGGTGAAAAAGTCCTTATTCGCTATTTCCCTGTTTTTAATGACGAAGATGAATACATGGGAGTACTGGAAGTAACTCAGGAAATTGCATGGCTCCAAAAACTTGAAGGACAGAAACTCCTGCTGGATTGATTTTCAGGGCCATTTACATTACTGATTACCACCCAAACTCAGTTTTAGCTAAAACCACGTGTAGGAGGCCCGCCCCTGCTGCCGACAAATCCGAATGATCCTAGTATCATTTGCCAGCAGGGGCACTCCTACGATTGAATTTTACGGTTGCCTGAGCCTTAGTGGTGATCAGATTTACATTTGTACACTTTTGAACAAATGTAAATGGCCCAAGCAGATTTGAGTTTTTTTAAGCCATAAGCAATGGCAGAGTTTGCAAACAGCTGTCACTCTCCACTGCTACACCTAGTGAAAGTGATTACAGACAACATAAAGGAGTAAAATTGTGGATCTTCTGGGCGATATTGGAGAGAGACCAATAAAAGAAGTTATTGATGAGCATCCAAAGGTGGGTGAGATTCTCGGTAAATTTGAAATTGGTTGCATTGAATGCAGCATAGGGACGTGCTTTTTTAAAGAGGTGGTCAAAGTTCATTTTCTGGGAGATGAAATAGAAAAACAGATCGAAACAGAGGTTAATGAGTATCTCTCCTCCACTCTGGAAAAATAATTTTTTTGATACGCGATACGAGTTAAAAAGCTATAACCTGTACTTGGCAGTACAAGTGAACACACGTCTTTTCACTGAACTCAAACCATGAGAAAGAATTGTAAATTCTCCGAAGACCGATCCATGAAATACTGCTAACAGTCCCAGTTAAATGAAAAACAAGCATTACCTCTATCTCTGGCTTGTCAATGTAAGTACAACTCTGGCCATCGAGCTCTTCACAGTTACCATCCTGGTATCTGTTTTTGAACAGACCTCCTCCACATTGCAAGCAGCCGGTACTATGGTGGCCCGAACCCTGCCACCATTTTTACTCGGCCCGATTGCCGGAGTACTGGTGGATCGCTTTCCCCGAAAAAACATGCTTATCGGCATGGGATGCCTGCAGCTCCTGCTGGTTGGCGTTGCCATAGGACTTCTACAGGGAGGCGGTGACATATCCGTTATTGCAATATACCTATTACTTGCCGGCCTTTCTGCCGCCGACAGCTTCCACCGTCCTGCACGTATGGCCCTTATACCTTCGCTGGTTGATTCCGCTCACCTAGTAAAGGCAAACAGCTTTATTCTGGCCTCAAATCAAATCATGATGGCCATTTCCTATACAGCCGGCGGCTGGCTTATTTTATCACTCCCTCTGTATCAGATTACTTTTGCGGTTATAGGATTATTTGGTCTCGCAACGTGTACAGCAATACCGATTGCGGAACCCAAACGAAAACAAGGAACAGAAAGTGGCAAAAGAGAATCTGTCTGGAGATCATGGGTCTCCGGCTGGAATTATCTGCGCGAGCATCCCATTGCCAGACCTCTCACAATTATGGAAACAGTGGAGCATTTACCCCATGGCATCTGGACCGGAGCCGTGATGCTTGCCTTTACCACCAAGGCGCTTCATGGAGATGCCGTGGACTGGGGATATCAGGCAACTGGCTATTTTACCGGAATGATCCTGGGGTCTCTTTGTGCACTTACAATCAGCGACTGGCTCGCTCGGTACTCGGGCCGTATTATTGTTTTCAATGCCTGTGCCACCGGCTTGTTCACTCTTGCCTATGCAGGCAGCCAGACGGTATGGGTAGCCGTAATGTGGGCCTTTGTTTTTGGTCCGCCTTTTGCCATTCGAGATGTGGCACAGGACTCACTGCTGCAAAGTACTGTTGAAAAAGGACAATTGGGACGAATCTATGCGACGCGGGAAATGCTGCGAAATGCGGTGTTTATGTTTGCAGGTGTCTTCTTTGCCTGGGCCTCTGATTTTGTACCTATTCGTACAATCTATGTTGTTGGAGGTGTTCTTTATCTGATGACCGGTCTTTACGCACTCAGCAACAAGCCGCTTAGAGAAAGTTCAATCCCTTCGGACAATTAATTTCTTTTATAACGCTTCTTGATTAGATTGAGGCAGAGCAGGACAACATTGAACATCACAACCCACTCTGATTACAACTCAATCAGTGAGTAATAATCGTTTAAAGTGGGTTCCTGATGTCAATAATACTTTCTACTGCAAACCATGGACCCCAAAAGAACCATTATTCCATGTCGTCGTTCCACTAAAAATGCCATTTTCCCATGTATGCCGAAACAGCTCAAAAAGTTGCTTATTAGAGGAGTTGAAATTAATTTCTAAAATCATACGATTCGGTTTACTTGATACGATTATTGCTTGTGCCTTATGCGATTTTCCACCTTTTGTATAACTTCCTTCCAGAAGGGAAAAAACATTATTTGATAATTTTTGATCTAAAACCAGCACCCCTTTATGTCCATCGTGGTCCATATCCCAACTTCCTGTCCAGGCCTTAGTCAATCGGGTACGCCCCGGAATCTGAGACTTACTTAAATGAACTCCATATTTTTGGCGACTCCAAGTGGTAAAACCAGAAGCGAACACTGGGTCCCTTGTATAAAGATACGTTGTAAAGGGCTGGCCACTTATTGATCCGGGCTGGTTATCTGCAGCATTGAAATCAATGTTAAAATTTAATTGACGGTAATGCGTTGTAAGAACTCCATTCACCGGATGAGTCTTTCCATTTTTTACATAAGTACCCAGTCTGGTCTTTTTCTCGGTAGTATCAGACAATCTCCTGATAATCATTTGTCCACGATAGCCATCGTGATCCATATTCCATGGCCCCAACCATAAGCCCATCAGTTTTGGTGCTTCCGTAGGCGGAATAACTTCTGTAATAACAGTTCCTCCGCTACTGGCCTCCTCCATAAACTCATAGGAAACAAAGAGGTACTGATTACCACCCCAGGAGTTCTTTAATATAAAATACCCCCCAGGTCGATCATAGCCAATAACAAGCATCGCATGACCATCACCGTTAACAGAACTGTCATACTCGTAAATATTGGTTGCAGGATCCCGCCTCCAATCCAGCGAAAATCCTACTGCAATTTCATTCCCGGCGACGAGAGTCCGTTCCATAAAATCTGTATTCCGCGTATCGGATGCATTGAGAAAAAGAGCTTTCTTGACACCATACCTTGCATTTTGACGTGCTGCTTTTGAAATATACAGTGGTGAATACTCGAAATTATCAACTTGCTGTTGAGTAACAATGTTAACAGTTGCGTCACGATTCCAAATGAGTGGCCCTGTTCCGGGAATACTATCTCTAAGGCTGATCATCTCAGCATTAGTTTTATAAGGTTCATATGCTTCTGTCGGAATTCGGAATTCCATCGCTTTTCTTGTTGCATGTTGGGTACTGCCACCATTCCAAAAAGAACTTTGATTTGAGTAGTTATACACCTTTGGATATTGAAGAGTTGTGGATTTTGCAACATGTTGAAAATACTGTTCTGAAAGATCCAGTGTTGCATTATACTCTCTTTTATATGCTGCCTCGATCGCAGCAGTTGTTGCCATAATCCAGCACGTTCCTCTCCCCGCCTGATTTTTTATTGATGTTTGATTCTGCTGGAGTGTGAAGGCACCAGGAATTGCAATCATCGCATTCACTCGCGAAAAATGATCCTTGAGTCTTTGTATATCAACTGCTTTTTTTGAGCGAAAACTACGTATTTTATCAATGGAAATAAGTTCAACCAACTTATTATTATCTAAACGGGCATAGTTGCGATTTTTAATATTGACCTGCCCCACCATATGTCGCTCTTCAGCAAAGAGTGAACTTGAGAATAAGAAGGTGATACCCAGAACAGATATGCTAATGATCGAACATAATGAATTGCGTTTCATAAATTCTCCTTTATTAGATTTTTATTGGTGACTAAAGTGATCTTATTGAAATCCGGTATACTAATTGTTTGCCTCCGGTGCCTGCACTGCCCGAAGGACTAAGAGATACCAGTCATCCTGCATCTGTTTCGATTCAACAAACTGCCCATTCGCACAAACGACATCATTCAAATACCAGTAACAGAAAAACAGACCCACCACAACCCACTAGAATTTAAAAAAAAACAAGAAAACATCCCTTCAACAATACCAAATTCCGCAGACCATACGATATCGCTTCATTCTCAAGATACTCCAACCGTTTCCAGCCATTTTTTCTCAGCAAGTAAATAAAAGTCCGAACCTAAGCCTGTATTATTTTAACCTTAAACTGTTTTTCCATTTTGCCATTCAAACTCCTGTTGCTGCCTCACTGAAAAGTAATCTGGCTGTAGCTGGTCTCAATACTCTGAGCCTCTTGCAAAATGATCAAATTGAGAGCTAACGACACACAAGGGTATTGGGGTTAACAGACCGTATTGACCGTAACACCTATATACGACATTGATTTTGATTTTCCTTAAAATTATGGCGTCATAGGCGCACGTCTCCTGTTGCAGTAGATCAATTGCTATGTTTTTAATGGTCTGTCAAAGCAGCCGCATGAGCTGTGATCGGCAAATAAAACAATACCCCCAAACATTAAATGCTGAGTCACCTTGTAGTGACCTTTCACCATGACATTACTGGCACCAAAATCTTCTTTCAATCGGCTGTTAGCCCATTCTACAGACGATCTGATTTTATACCGTTCTGCTTCATGAGGTGCCATTGGAATGACTTCTTTGCCGCTGGCATTCTTGTCAATGATTGGCACATGGCCAAATTGCCTGCTTGTTTCGTTGATCCGTTTGGCATCGTATGCAGCATCCAGCAGATCATATAGGTAATTGACTTTGCTGCTGGTTTGTTTGATTAATGGAATAGCAACCTGGCTATCATGTAATGACGCTGAGGTGACAAGGGCACTGATCGGCAAGCCTGTATCATTTATATCCAGGTGCAACTTATAGCCATTCCAGGAGGTTTTGTATCCCTTGGCATTCTTCTTGGTGCCTCGGTCGCAACGGGTTGGCAGTTCTAAAACTGCTTCTTCTGCAGACATAGCAACCTGACAATCAAGTCGTTTTAATGGAGCCGGTTCTCGTTTTTCGCCCTTGGCAGGCCTGCCTCTCTTACGAGGTTTTTTGGGCACGGCCCATTAACCATGATATCTTGTTTGTGAGCTTCATTAGCATTCTCCTTGGTTTTCCTTTTGGTGGTACAAAACAATACCATGAAATTCCGTAAAGCTAATTCATTTCAAGCTGTTAACTTTGAGATATTGGCCTTTTAATTTGGCAAGAGGCCCCCTCTGTATCAGATTACTTTTGCGGTTATAGGATTATTTGGCCTCGCAACGTGTACAGCAATACCGATTGCGGAACCCAAACGAAAACAAGGAACAGAAAGTGGCAAAAGAGAATCTGTCTGGAGATCATGGGTCTCCGGCTGGAATTATCTGCGCGAGCATCCCATTGCCAGACCTCTCACAATTATGGAAACAGTGGAGCATTTACCCCATGGCATCTGGACCGGAGCCGTGATGCTTGCCTTTACCACCAAGGCGCTTCATGGAGATGCCGTGGACTGGGGATATCAGGCAACTGGCTATTTTACCGGAATGATCCTGGGGTCTCTTTGTGCACTTACAATCAGCGACTGGCTCGCTCGGTACTCGGGCCGTATTATTGTTTTCAATGCCTGTGCCACCGGCTTGTTCACTCTTGCCTATGCAGGCAGCCAGACGGTATGGGTAGCCGTAATGTGGGCCTTTGTTTTTGGTCCGCCTTTTGCCATTCGAGATGTGGCACAGGACTCACTGCTGCAAAGTACTGTTGAAAAAGGACAATTGGGACGAATCTATGCGACGCGGGAAATGCTGCGAAATGCGGTGTTTATGTTTGCAGGTGTCTTCTTTGCCTGGGCCTCTGATTTTGTACCTATTCGTACAATCTATGTTGTTGGAGGTGTTCTTTATCTGATGACCGGTCTTTACGCACTCAGCAACAAGCCGCTTAGAGAAAGTTCAATCCCTTCGGACAATTAATTTCTTTTATAACGCTTCTTGATTAGATTGAGGCAGAGCAGGACAACATTGAACATCACAACCCATCCTAATTACCGCTAAAACAACGAGCATTAGTCGTAGAAAGTGGATTCCTTATGTCAAGCAGATCTGCCATACTTACAGGGTTCCAAATATCTTTTTAAGTCTCAAAAAGATAACTGAAAAAATAGCCTCAAAGACAATCTCATTATTCATTTTAGATTGCCCGTCTCTTCTTTCATAAAAAATGGTAGACACTTCCTTAATTTTAAACCCCTTGCACCAAAGCTTATAATTGACTTCAATTTGAAATGAATATCCACTAGAAACAATCTCATCAAATCGTAGTGATTTTAAGGCATTGCGGGTAAAACACTTGAAGCCACCAGTAGTGTCCCTGATGGGGATTCTCGTTATGAACCTGGTGTAAACGGAAGCCAAATAAGAGAGCATCAACCTTTTTAAAGGCCAATTAACGATAGAAATACCATTAATATACCTAGATCCAATCACTAAATCATTATCTTGGGCCGCTTCTAATAATTTTTGAATATCATCTGGGTCGTGCGAAAAATCACAATCCATTTCAAAAATAAATTCATACTCCTTTTCCAAAGCCCATCTGAAACCGGCGATATAAGCTTTTCCTATACCTTGTTTTTTCGTTCTTTCTATCAGGTGCAGGTTGGGAAAGTCCCCTTGAAGTTTTTTTACTATATTTCCAGTTCCATCAGGAGATCCGTCATCGATGATAACAAGTGAAATTCCGGGATAGGTCTTAAAAATGGTACGAGCCATTTTTTCAACATTGATAGCTTCATCGTAAGTAGGAATTAAAATAACTGTCTTTTCATATTGGAGCATAGAATACCTCTATTGTCACGCCAAGTGCCAACTGTTGGATAAAGACGTGCCAATTCGCAATCGTTTTTTGATTGTTTTAATATACCCGTCAAACGAAGTCCATCTTTGGTTCGGCAAACCACTTTATAGGGTCTAGTTTATCTTGAAGGGTCTGACTTATCCTTAAGTTTGCCTCTTTGTTGCTCGGACGTCATTGACATCTCTTGGTTTCCAACGCTGCCCTCCCTTAAATCCGTATGCCTTAACAATATATAAGGTCTTAACCAGTTCCCTGCCACGCCACGGAGACATACGATAGATGTGCAGTTCACTCACTAGGTCCACTCTTGCAAAGACCTGTTTAAGAAATTTGATATCGTTTTTGACATCGAGAACGCCCACTCCATCACGATCGACAAGTATACTGTCATCGAACCAGTAGTCATAGATATTTGGACGAGACCATTGGTTGATCGAGACAGTTCGGGGTTGGCTCGGGACGTAGAATGCTAGTTCACTTGCATTTTGGTAGCGAATGCCGAAAATAAACGGATTTTCCGAATCATTCATGGAAGTAATTATTTCACCTACACTTTTACCCAGGTCATCCCAGCCGATTGTTTCGTTTGCAGTTCGATCATATTTCACCGGCACAGGCAGGATCGGATAGATAAGCTGGACCAGAATAGGCAGAGTGATGAGGTATGCAGTAAAAACAGTCAGTTTCCATATCCTTTTAGGCGGTTCTTTAAAATTTGATCTGGTGGAACTGTACAGGGAAGCAATCAGGACAATGGCCGTCAAATATCCTGCTGCCGGCCAATTACCATAGACGCGGGAATGAAGGGAAATCAGCAGAAAAACAAGAAAAGTAGGCAGGGACATCCAGATAAGAAATTGTACATCAGCACTTATCGGATGCCGGTTTGAAGTACCCGGCCTCCAAATAAAGAGTATCAAGCAAAAAACCAACGGCGAAAGCAGGGCAAACTGTTCGGCGAGAAAGTCTCCAACGTATCGAATGGTAAAAAAACCGATACTATCTATCCCTCCCATATAAAAAACATGTCTGAATGTCGCCCATTCATTGTTACTGTTCCAGAGCAGAACAGGAGTGAACAGACACATTCCAAGGACAAGTCCACCCCATGGTGCGACGCGAAAAAGACGAAGACGGTATGGCTTAATGCAAAGGATGCACAGAAACAGAGAAGGAAGGAAAAGAAGCATGGTATATTTGCTAAGCAAGCCAATCCCAAACCAGAAGCCGGTGGCAAGCCACTGACCGGATCGTTCGCCTTTAAGTGCCTGGGCAGCATGGAAACTGGCGCCGGCCCAACAGGGTAAGAACAAACCGTCAGGAGTGGCAATAAGAGCGGCACCGTTGAATAGAAGTATTCCTTGGCACAGGAGAACGACATGAAATGCGGTATGCCATGAAAACATCCGGGCTGCAAGGAGTGCCATATAGAAAAAAGTACCTGTTATACCTATAATTGTCGGCAGTCGGACAGCCAGTTCATTCTGACCGAAAAGGTACGTTGATAACCAGATAGTCCAGGCAATCATCGGAGGGTGATCCTGGTAACCAAGATCGAGATACCGGCTCCATTGCCAGTAATATGTCTCGTCCGGAGTCAGCAAGAAATGGCCACTAAGAAAAATACGTATTGCCAGACCGAACAGGAGTACGATCCAGGTTGCCTTCAAGTAATTTACTTCTTTATTCAGCATAATGCGTTTTGGGTTGTATGGTATAAATTGGAATTATATTCGACATATCAAGCTATTCAGTATTCTCTATGGGGCTGTTTAGTAAAGTGAAAAGAATTCACTTTTCGTCGGGAAAGTACCAAGGAAAAGAACACGCTCCCAGCTACAAATCCGGCACCCAAATCGAGCTAAAATCATGAAAAACACCCTATAATACTCCCCCAAAAACAGCAACATCAAAACCTCACCCCACTGAACTCCTTAGTATCACGCCAGCATTTGTTTTTCCGTTGTGTTACCCACACGGCTCTCCACAGACCACTAAGATCTTCTCTAGGCTCACCATCGGCCACCAATCTCCATCGAAAACTAACCATAAAACAAATCGGACAGCTTGGAGCCAAAATGGAACGCCACGATCACAAAACAACAGAGTTACAATGATATTCCTTCATCTTATTGCCGCCATAACAAAGAACAGGGTTTCAATGCTCTGTTGCACGACCGTGTACTTGCCAGAGGCCTTAACTGTTACCAGGGAAAATCCACCTACGAAGCCGTAGGGAACGTTTTTGATAGAGAGGGAACACCCCTTGCAGAAGTGTTGGGAAAATAATCGTTTCTTGCTTTCCTATTGAAAACATACGAGTTTTTCAATATAGTGTTTCCAACATTCACTTCAATTTCAGGGGAAAGTAATGATTATCACACTCACTAATCAAAAAGGCGGATGCGGAAAAAGCACAACAACCATAAACCTAGCCCTGGGTACGGCAGCATTAAATTATAAAACGGCACTCATCGATGCGGATGAGCAGAAAAGCTGCCTTGATACGCTGCAGGACTATCCCAAACCCAATCTGACTCTCTATGAAGCGGGAGACAATATCGATGAGGTTGTAACAAAAATAAAGGATGATTTCCATTTCATCTTTATTGATACTCCTCCCCACAGTCACCACATCATGTATCAGGCCATGGCTGTGTCAGACTTTATCATCATCCCTCTTCAGGCATCTCCACTCGATATCAGATCAGCAAAGCGTACCGTTGATGCCTGTGAGCAGGTGCAGAAAAAGGTAGGCCATGAAATTCCCTGCTACTTTTTGTTAAACAGAGTCAATCCAAGGACTAAATTAAGTAAAGAGATTGGAACCTATATTCGCGAGCTATATACCGTTCCTCTCCTCCAATCGCGCCTTCATAACAGGGTTGCCTATGCTCAGTCTCTGATGCATGGAAAGTCGGTAATCGAACACAGCAGAAGTTCAGATGCAGCACTCGAGGTCCGGAAGTTGCTAAAAGAGGTGCACCGAATCTTTCAGAAAAAATCCTGATCAACGGCGTTCCATCCAGAGCTGCAATCTTTTTTCCACAAAATCAATGGAAAACTGTGTACTCCTGCAAGCCAGATCGAGACAAAGATGAGGCGGGTCATCCTCGTTAAACCCGCCAGGGCGCAATATCCTGCACTGCAATGAAGAAAACAGCTCCTCAACATCTTTTTCAGCCCCGCCCCCCCAAGAAATAGAAGAGTACCTTCCACTAGACCACACTGGGCACGGTAGCCACCTGCCCCATGCATTCCAACGGAATGCATCCAAGATCTGCTGATGCAATTCAATTTTAAAATATTCGGCAAGCGTAAGAAGGTCGCACGTACACAGTTGTAATCATGAACCTGGAAAAAAGTCGTGACCCATTTTTTTACAAAATTTTCCATAATATTAACAGAGAACTGGAAGAACATTCAGTGTACCGAACACTTCATTTCTTTCAGTTGACATTCCACTTACTCTATATTTTTTATACTATGATTACATGGATATACGTTCCAAAAAAAACATGACATTCCCCTATCCACCCTTAGCTCTAACATAACCCTTCTCTTTTAGAAAAAAATTCAAAAAAATTCACGCTTTTCACTTCTTCTCTTTCCTCCTCATTTTATTCAGCAAATAAGAAATAATTCCTGTTCTACCATAAAAACTGGCCCAAAATTTCCCATGACCAGCTTGACAATTCCGCCTAAAAAGCCCGATACTCTTAGACAGCAAACTTATTTCGATCACACTTTCCTTTCTCATCAAGGTAAACTCATGTTTCATCCAGACAGTTCAAACCTGACAGATGCCGAACAGGTTGAGGAGGTACTCTTTCAGGCGATGTCCGCCCAGGAAGCCTATCTTCAACTAGATCAGCATAGTATAGATAAAATAATCCTGAATATGGCTCGGATTGGTGCATCCAGGCATCTGATGCTTGCAAAGCTCGCCGTAGCAGACACCAGAAGTGGGATCGTAGAAGATAAATCTATTACGACAACGTTTTCCTGCAGCGGCCTGGAGCAGAAACTAAAAACGGTACAGACAGTCGGAATTATTGAGGAGAATGAAATAACAGGAAGCCAGATTATCGCAGAACCAGTTGGTATCCTGGCCTCCCTTCCAACCGCAGAACACTCAACTGCCATCACTCTTTTTCAGTCAATACTCAGCGTTAAAACCCGTAACCCGATTGTTTTCTGCTTCCAACCATCGGTGCAATCGTCATCTCAAACAGCAGTGGAACTCATGATGGAAGCAGCCCAGAATGCAGGAGCACCGCGCCATGCTATCCAGTTCCTCCCAAACGGCTCTGCAAAAAGCATTAAAGCACTGATCGAACATCCTGAAATCAGTCTTATTCTTATGGATGAAAACACTGTTTCTGCACCTACTCCAGATATTCCTGTTCTCGGTAGCGGACGGATAAATTCTCCCTGTTATATCGACCGTTCAGCCGATATTGAAAAAGCAGCAACGGATGTTATTGCATCCAGACATTTTGATAATGGTCTTATTCCATCCTCTGAACAGACTGTTATTATCAGTCGGGAAGTCTACTTTCAAACCCTTGATTTGCTAATGCAGAAATCCTGTTACCTCACATCTGAACAGGAAAAAACAGAGCTGGAGGGACTTCTTTTTGACAGAGAAACCGGGGCCGAAAACTATGAGTGTACTGGGCAGAGTGCTGTCAAAATTGCACGCATGGCAGGATTTACAGTTCCTGAACAGACCAAGCTGTTACTGACCGAAATAGGTGGTATTGGTCCGGCACACCCGTTTTCCCGTGGCAAAACAGTCCCTGTACTCGCTATTCTGGCTGCTGAAAGCTGGTACGAAGGACTCTGTTTTTGTGAAGCCATACTCGATTTTTCCTCTTCAGCTGATACTGCGGTTCTCCATGCCAGAGACAGAAAGTTGTGTGACGAATTCTCCTCAAGAATTAATGCAGACCATATCATACTCAACCAACCGGCAACCCGTGGTGATTTATGCCCCCACACCACATCTTCCGGTTATGGCATTACCCGAGCAGGTGACAAACAAGCCGGACCCCCCGCAACAGCTGATATTTCGATCGAAATGCTTATTCACCGTAAGACAATCCGAAAACCAGTCATTCGCCACAGAGAGTGGAAAACTCCTGGCAAACTGCTTTTTACTCCGAATTGCAGCAAACATTTGCAGACTCTTTCCGGATTTTCACGAACCCTTATTATAACGAAGCAAGAACTGCTCGATACGGATCATATTGACTCTGTTCTCCATTACCTTGGCAATCAGAAGCAATCTGTAACGACAGAATTTTTCTGTAACACAAAACGGGTTGTCACCATCGCCTCCATAGAAGAGGGGATAGAGTGCATGACATCGTTTCGACCAACGGCACTACTTGCCATTGGAGAAGAGGTCACAATTGATACTGCTAAGGCCATGCGTTACTTTTACCAGAATTCTGGGGAATCATTGCCACTCTCCTCTCCCGATCTCCTCAGCGCAGATTTTCCAGATTGTCTTACCAGTTCGCCACAGCCCCAGGTAAATCTTATCACTATCCCCACCACACCCGGGGCCGGATTTAATATAAACGGTTTTGTAACTATTTTTAACGATAAGCACAGGGGATACCGCGATTTCCATTCCTGTGAGTTGCTCCCGGATATCACTCTTATTGATGCAGATTTCGCCGTCGCGCCAAAAGCAAAGGATATAGCCCTCACCGGATTGACCATTATCAGTCGAGCACTTGAAGCCTACGTTTCACCTCTGGCATCTGACTACTCGGATGCCATGGCCTTAAAAGCCATTCACCTTATTTTTGAGCATCTACAGGAAGCGGTGGAGAGCCTGAAGTCAAGCAGCAGAGAAAAACTCTACAACGCTGCAGCAATGGCTGGTATAGCAGCAGGGAATGCAAAATCCGGACTGTCCCATGCCATGACCCAATCACTCAGATCTCTGTTTGAGATAGCGGAAAACAAGGCCCATAGCCTGCTGCTCCCCTATATTATTCAGTATAATGGAGTGGAAGACCCCAGCCGCTTTAATCCTCTGATGCCGGGGAGTCGCTATGTTGCACACGAGCGATATCAGGATATTTCTAGGAGTCTTGGACTCGACTGCAAGAGCCCGGAACAAGGCGTGGAGTCGCTGATTCAGGCTATAAACACACTACGGCAAACAGTTGGAGTCCCAGATAGAATTCGTGATTACGATATCAAGCGCAGAGAATATTTTGACAAAACGGAACAGATGGCTGAGAGCGCCTTTGAAAACAGCTCCACCGCAACCAATCCACGCCTGCCACTGATCCGAGAAATCATTGATATTTATGACGATCTATATTAATTAAATAGTCATTATGATATCTAAAAAATTACTGGATACGCTTTGCAGCAATCAAAGTTCTGGTGTGCTTGCCACCGTTATCGGCACGGACAATAATGGCCCTGCAAGAAAAGGGGACAGACTCCTATGGGTGGATGGAAAGCTTGTTGCCGGAACCGTCGGTGGTGGAAGCAATGAACAGCAGGTTCTTGATGCTTGTGTTGCACTCACTGCAGATAAAGAGATTATTACAATCAATTCGTTTCTCCCCGGTATTCTTCCTTCATGCGGGGGAACACTGCAAATCAGTCTCGAGAAAATTCATTTTGGTAACACCAAAGAAGTTGCCTCCCTGTATCAAGAGCTAACCCTTCAGCAGGGCGACAAACTGCTTCTTATGGGAGCAGGTCATGTGGCAAGAGAGATCTCCTGGCTAGCCGCTCGCAATGGCTTTCAAATACATATTATCGATCCGCGCCAGGAACTGATGCAGGCGGAGAACTTTCCTCAAAACTGCCAACTTTCAATCCAAAAAAGTACAGATTTTCTTACCGAAAAAAGTGCATGTTCTCAAGACTTCATCATTATAATAGGACCTGACCATGCAACTGATTTGGCCATACTCAAGCAAGCCATTCAGACTTCTGCCCACTATATCGGAGTAATGGGAAGTAAAAAGAAAATTGCTTCTTTTAAGAAAATCCTTACTGAAAAAGAACTATGGCAAAAAGCTGCAGACCGTATCTACGCCCCAATCGGTCTTCCCATATCCTCAAGAACGCCAACTGAAGTCGCAGTTTCAATTGTTGCCGAATTAATACAGGTTCGGGCTCAATCCTCAATAAAACAGTAAGGATCCTTGTTCAGCGTTATATCCAGTCCACTTGATTGAATCACAGCCTGACAGCCGCCACAAACTGGCCTGATCTTGCATCCGCGGCACTCCTCCGGCCCTCTTCGATACCGTTCTGCCATCTCGGAGCGATACAATTCAAGTAGTGACGACTCCAGCACATTCCCAATGGGTGACTGAAACTTTCGGCATGCGTGCATATCACCATTGGGTAAAAGAGAGCAGAAGTTAAAGGCTGCTCCACAACCAAATCCCGTACATCCGCCAAAGAGCTTCTCCCGTTGATCAGACTTAACAATATTAATAAGATTATCCTTAAGAGCCATTACAGGATTTGACTTTGCAGCGGCCAGATACTCCTTTAAAAATTCCTGATACTCTTCTTTAGCCGCGGTGGCAAGAGCCGCGCCTTCTCCCGTCTGAGAGAGGCGGTTAAAGGTGAAGAGATCAACCTTTCCTCGTAGAATTTCTGCAAGTTCCAGAACCTGCCCCATGTTTTCACGGGTCAGTGTCAGCATCACCATAGAATAGATGGAGAGTTTATCCAAAATTTCAAGAAACTCCATAATGCGTTCAAAATGGCCGGCTCCTCTGATCGAATCATTATGCTCGGGTAAGCCTTCCAGACTCACCTGGTAAAAAGAGAGTGGCTGGATATTCTGCAGAGACTCAACAACCTTGGTGGTCGTTGGGTTACCAAGGATTGCGATACTGAAATTACGTTTTGCAGCCTCCCTATATAACTCCTCAAAATGAGAATACAAAAGAGGGTTACCACCGGTAAACGTTACCTGCCCATGCACATTCTGCTGGAGTACAAAATCACGAAACTGGTCTAGGATCACTATTCCCTGATCAAGAGTTAACGGAGAAATAGCAGATCTGTCATAGCAATGTTTACAATGCAGATCACAGGCCTGGGTTACATGCCACTGCAGAGTAAAATAATCGGATTGCAGATGACGCTGCCACCCATCGGACCCCGTATCCGGATAATGCAGCTCTGTTCGTACAAGTTTGGATGGAGCAGAAAGCAACAATCCCTGTTCGCAGGCCTCTTCAATGGCCGCATCAACCCTTCCAACAACCACTTTCGCCTCTTCTGCAACCGTATAGCGATCAAGGTTTTCAACCACTACTTTTAGCGCAAGGAGTTGCTTATCCGTTGCGGGAGCCACGTGTATCGCTCCGTTCCCTGGTTTCCTGAAAAAAAGAACATACTCCAGCCCCTGTTCAGGCGTAGGAGATGTATCTCCACCATCTAGTTTTTGACACAGATGTTTCCATTTCATAACCAAAATGGTCAACGTGGGATTCACACAGAGTGGTTCATCTCCCATCAGAGGGAGCGGGGTAGCAGTATCAGAAAGCTCCTGCCGAGCATTTTCAAGACGGGTTAGATCGGACTCCCAGCCAAACGTTTCAATAGGGTTCATAGTTTTCAAGTACCATTTATAACAACTTGATTAATATCAGTGACACCACGCCCTCTTTCACTACAGGTGGGTGCACCCAAAAGGAGGCGTTCAAGGCTAAAATTGCCCGTAATCACAATCTACTTCAATACAGCACAGGGAACAATTGTCTCAGAATTCAATACATAGCAGATTTCGCCACTCTCATCGGTTCGTTCTATAACTTCGCTAGTCTGTTTAAGAACGGCCATACTTCCTTCTGCCGGATATCCAAAAGGATTCTTTTTTCCAACGGAAACCATGGAAACCTGCGGCTGTAAAATATGCAGAAAGCCGGGGTCACAACTGTCAGCAGCTGCATGATGTGCTGCAACAAAAATATCTATCCCGTCAGGCAGAACTCGTTGCAAAGACGATTGAAGCATCTTCTCCACACTCTTATCCACATCTCCCATCAGCAGCACGGTATGTCCTTGCTTCGTTGTCAGCAAAAGTACCAGAGAATTATGATTCAGATTATTCCCACGTGGGATCGTTGGCCACAAAACCTGTAGAGTATGGTTCTGCCAGACTATAGTATCTCCTGCAGAAAGGCAATTCCGCAAAGGATCTTTTTCCAATGGTGTATGAATTAAGCGATAACTGCTCTCTTCACTGACATGAAGCTCTTCGGGGACGTGACAGTTATCAAACAGAGTTGCCTCGGGCCAGACTGCCCGAATCTGAAAATAGCCTCCTGCATGATCCGCATGTAAGTGCGTGAACACCAGATAATCAAGTGTTTGCACCCCATAAAAGTCCATTCGATCCAGGACATAAGGCGCATACTCAGCAAGCCCACTGTCCACCAGCAATCCATGTCCGTTTTCCACAAGCAATATGCTCTGTCCCATTCCAACGTCTAAAACTATCATTCGGAGTTCAGTCGCCACACTTTCCCGCTGCAACAGGAGCAAAGCCAACAGAGAACTGAGATAAAAGAGTCTCTTTATATGTGGCCTACACACACTACTCTTCATTCACAGACTCCCGATCAGCCATGCTTTCTGTAAGTAAAAAGGCAAGAAACATTCCAAGTGAAGCTGAAAAAAGATTGAGCCAGACATCACGCCAATCCCCCACTCTTGCAGCCAGAAAATACTGAAATAGCTCATCAAGAAAAGAGATTGCAACGGAAAGAACAGCTGCCACCTTCTGTGTAAACAGTTTCTGGCTCATAAAGCCAAAGAGACCAAAGAGAGCAATGTGGATTTTCTCAACAAATGGCAGATGCAAATAAAAAAAAAGAGCAAGAGCTGCGACCCAAAGCAGGTGGTAACTATAAGGGGTAATGCCGGTTTGAAACAGAGCGACACCATAAATACAAACCATTATTGCAAAAACCAGGGTCAGGGACAGCAGGAGAGTTTCCGCAGAAACATTCTGAATAATACGTAGCTGAAGAGGCCGGCCAAACAATGAGAGCAAAGGAATGGCAAGTAGAGACAGAAGCCAACCACTATACATTTTTCCTTTCATGTCGTTCCCCTTCTTATGTATTTTGGTGTTCAGCCCTCCAACTGCAGCCATTTTGACCTTCTCAAATAGCATTACGTATGCTTCAAAGCCCAAAATGAGCGAATTTGAATCACGGAGTCTGCGCTTAGCTGCTAAACAGTTACAGTTCTGAGATGAGGGGTATCTTTTTGCCCTCGCTGAAGTTACCTATTTTGATTTACACCTGGAATGAAATCAAGACCTGTAACCCGATGTATGGTATTCTCTTATAAATTATAGTCAGTGGTTTACGGCATACCCTAACACTGGTGAACAATAATTACTTAACCGTGCAAATACAAATAGTAGCTTATGCCCCCTTTAAAAAAAATTTCCCATCCCGGTACATTTCCCGAACTTGACCCGAATACGGTTCTTAACCTTGTCGAAGGCGCACTCGATATCCCTTGCACAAATCTTTGCAGACAACTCAACAGTTATATTAACCGTGTTTTTGAACTGGAAACCGTTGATGGTAAAGGGCTGGTGGTGAAGTTTTACAGACCGGGACGCTGGTCAAAAACAGCCCTGCAGGATGAACATGATTTCCTGTTAGAGCTTGATCAGCAGGAGATCCCTGTCATTCCGCCGTTACCCCTCAGCAATGGCGAAACTCTTGGATCTGAACGGGGGGTTTGTTTCAGTGTCTTTCCTCGATGTGGTGGACGTAGCTACGATGAATTCAACGAAGAACAATGGCTGGAAATCGGACGTTTGATTGGGCGTAGCCATGCAGTTGGAGCGGTTCATCCTTCAAAAGACCGGATAACAATGCGCCCAGCTCAATCAACAACTGAACAAATTGCATTTATACTTGAAAGTGGTGTTATCTCACAACAACCAGTTGCTTCTCGATTTTCAACAATCTGTGATAGATTACTTGCCGAAATAGACCCGATGTTTGAGGGGACGACACTGAGCAGAATCCATGGTGACTGTCATTTTTCCAATATTATCTACCGACCCGGCGAGTCATTTTTTCTCATTGATTTTGATGACATGGTCATGGGGCCAGCCGTTCAGGATCTCTGGATGCTCCTTCCGGGAACTCCACGGGAATCACTTCTGGAAATCGAATTTTTTCTCGAAGGGTACGAAACCTTCCATCATTTTGATAGACGTACTCTTCGCCTAATTGAACCCCTGCGTGCCATGCGCTTCCTTCACTATATCGCGTGGCTGACACATCAATATGTTGCCGACGGTGCAACTCCTCTTTTCCCCGAATTTGCTTCTACTGAATACTGGGAAATGGAAATCGCTGATCTCGAAGACCAGCTGCAGCGAATACAAAAGAGTGATGAGCCTTCCGGGAATTTTATGTAATCCCTACGCCGGGAAGGCAATTTCATTTGCCATTCCAAGCATATCTGTACTACAAGTATGATGGACTCGTAAAAAGGTAACATCTACGAATCCATCAAGTATCGTTATCCCCCAAATTTTAACTCTCTGGAGAAAGACAATGCAAATATGGCTGCTTATTCTCTCTGCAATACTCCTTTCCGGATGTGCCGACGGTGCCAAACCGGAACAATTTACAATAGTAGACAGCACGGTACTCGACACAGCAACGGATCTTATGTGGGCAGCCACTGATAATCAGGAAAACCTCAACTGGCAGGAAGCAAACGAATATTGCGACTCCTATAGCGAAGGCGACTTTGAGGACTGGAGGATGCCAACAACTGCAGAGCTACAGGCGCTGATAGAATCCAAAATAGGCCGAGAAGGAGACATCATCCGTCTCACCGGCAACCTGATGTGGTCCTCTGAGACTGAAGACAGCAGGGGAGCTTTTTGCGACTTTAACGCCCGCACCTGTTCCTGGATGGAAAAGGTCATTTCGATATCTCTGCGAGCACTCCCGGTACGTGATACAAAAGGGGTTCCTGCCGATCTATCTGCTGCTCCATTATTTGCGCCCATTGCCAGGCCACAGTCCCTGGAACAACGCCTCCAGGTTCTTGACCTTCTCTACAAACAGGAACTTATCACTAAAGAAGAGTACAATCGTAAAAAAGAAGTCATCCTTAATGAACTATAATCCTTCTGAAACAGAATTTGCCTGTCGCATTATATCAGCAACACCAGAGGATGTCAGCCAAGCCTATTATGATCTGAAAAGAGACATGAATCCTGACTTTGTGCACGTCTTCCTCGATAAGATTCAACGGTACGCTCTCAAACCCGACAGAGCCCTTTTTCTAGCCACACATCAACATACTTTTATTGCTTTTGGAACCATTATCAACCACTCTCCACCGCCTGAAAACATCAACAAGTCAACAACTCACATCATTAATGGCTACGCCTGCGCCACCGGACTTATGGTCCTTCCTGAATATCGCAAAAAAGGGGTCGCTTCACAAATTATTGAGCAGTGGGAACAGTGGGCACGCCGAAAAGACCTTCCAGGGATATGGCTTATTACCCGACAAATGAGTGATTGGTATCAACGTTCGTTCCATTATTCCATACAAGGCACTACCCTCCGTAACGGAGTAAAAAAAACAATACTGACCAAACACCTATGATGGTTGGACTTTTAGGAACTTTTATCACATATGCCACATTTGTGGTTAAAGAAACAACACCACCAGTAAAAAGTGATAAATGTGGTGAACTATCAAGAAAATAGGCATATTTAGTTGACATGGAAGGCCAACTACGATAGTAGAATAAGTTGAAGTAAAAATTTTTGTACACATTGCGACTATTATAACCAAACTATGTAGGACGATGTGAAACCAAACGTCTGGGATGACCAGTCTATTCTTATAGACTCCACAACCCGGACAGCGAATCTGGCTTTTCAGGAGGGCCGGATCGATACAATTTAAAGAGGAAGGAGAAATAGAGATGGTGAAAAAATTTTCCATGTTGGCTCTTGCTGGCCTTATCGCACTGCCTGCAGTAGCTGCTGCAAGTGGTGGAGCAAACGCCAATGATCTGGAACGAAAAATTGAAGAGTTGAGCATGCAGCTTGATCAGCTGAAAGCTCAGATGGCAGAAAACACTGGCGGTATTAGCCAGGAAGATTTTAACGATCTGTCTGATACCGTTGGCGATCTTGAAGATCGTTCTGACGCTTGGGACCTTGCTGCTCGCGTTAAATTCTACGGCGACTTCCGTGCCCGTTTGGATTACTACAAAGCAGACACTGCCTCTGGTGCTACCAGAAACAACGATACTCTCTGGACCAACCGCTTTCGTCTGAACATGCGTGTTAAGGCCACTGAAAACGTAGAGTTTAAAGCACGTCTTGCCATGTACAAAGCTTGGGGAACCCAAGGTACTGTTTATGGATCCGGTACAAACGGTAATGATCAGGCCTTCCCTAGTTGGGATGGAAACTCCACTCGTTCTCCTTCAGACAATGCGCTTCGCGTTGATCGTGCCTTCGTAAACTGGAACAACATCGGTGGAGTACCCATCTGGTTCTCCATTGGTCGTCGTCCAACCACAGATGGTCCTCCAGCACAGATTCGCATGGGTGCTGACTCACGTATGGCTACTCCCATTGCATACATGGATTGGCCATTCGATGGTATTTCTATGGGTTACGCTTACCGTTGGGGAAGTGATGCCATGGGAACAGGTCGTATACGTTTCTGTTACGGACGTGGCTTTGAGGATGGACTTGAAGACGAAAGCGTAAACAATATGGATGATATGGACTTTGCAGGATTAAGCTGGGATGTCCTGAAGAAAGGAAATCGTTTCGTTAATATCCAGTCTTTCTTGGCGATGAACGTATTTAACTATCCTCAGTTCCAGGATCCTATCATTGATGCAATGTCTGCCACTTCTTTCGGTGCTCGTGAAAACGTTGGTAACATTCTTCACACCACTGGTATTTATCAGGACAAATTTGGTCCTGTAAATATCTTTGCTGCCGCTGGTTGGTCTCAGACAGACCCTAATGAAAACGGTATGTTTAACGACTTCGCTGGAATGGGCGCTGCACAGCAGATGGCCTCAATGGGATTGTCTCAGGCACAGATTAATGGTGCTCTTGCTCAAATGGGAATGTCCGCTGCTCCAAATACTGACAGTGAAAATGGTTACTCCACCTATATTGGTGCCCGTTACGATATCGAAGAAGCTGGCCTGAAGTTTGGTCTTGAATGGAACTGGGGTTCTGAAAACTGGATCGCCATGACCCCCGGTAATGATGAAATCTACATGTCTAAGCTCGCTGCCCGTGGTAATGTATACGAGATTTACGGCATCTATGACCTGCCTACCGGTGAGGCCATCTCTAAATATGCCAAAACCTTTATCCGTTTTGGTTATCAGCGTTACGAGTATGACTATTCCGGTTCTTTTGACTGGAACATGAAAGCGTATGACCTTGAGGACGACACCGCACAACTTCAGATACTTCAGGGTGGCATGAACTTAGATCCTGTTAAGTCAGCTGATCAGATTTACCTGACCTTTGAGGCATACTTCTAGGTCGTTTTACCAAGTATTATTGTTGTAATGTACAGGGGAAGATTCCGTAAGGAGTCTTCCCCTGTTTTATTTGTTTTATGGTGATTTTATGAAAAATCATTTATCTGCATACACGGCTCTCTACACCAGTACCAATCGCCATAATGGTGTCAGTTGTGCTCCCTTTCATGCCCGAAACCTCAGCTATGCTGTTGGTGACGATGCCGAATCTGTTTTTAAAAACAGGACAGATCTTAAAAGCAGTCTTTCAATACCATATCTCCTCTCCGCCATACAGATTCATGGAGAGAAAATTTTCATTGCCAAAACGCCTCTAAACGATGATCTGGAAGTTGAGGGCTACGATGCCCTGATGACAGATGTTCCTGAAATCGGGCTTATGATACAGCAGGCGGATTGTCAGGCAGTCACGCTCTATGATCCGGTTCAGTCAGCAATCGCAGCCATCCATAACGGCTGGAAAGGAAGTGTCTTAAATATTATCGCCAAAACAGTACTGGCAATGCAAAAACAGTATGATTCAAACCCGACAGATATCCAGGCCTATGTGAGCCCTTCCCTTGGTCCATGCTGTGCCGAATTCATTAACCATACAACTGAACTGCCAAAGACATTCCTTGCCTTTCAAGGTAAAGAGAATTATTTTGACTTCTGGCAAATCTCAAAAATGCAACTCATGAGCACAGGCATTGCAGAACACAATATCGAACTAGCAAGCAGTTGTACTTCATGCTCTCAGGATTATTTTTCATATCGCCGTTCCTGTCGAAATGGTGATTGCCAAACCGGACGTTGCGCCACTGTAATTACACTTCGATCCCACTAAACCGGATACTCCATTATGCGCCTTCTTGTAGTTGAAGATGACAAAAAAATCGCATCCTTTCTCCAAAAGGGTTTACAGGAAGCTGGATTTAGCGTTGATGTTTGCAATAATGGTGTGGATGGGCTTTCTCTTGGACTCACTGAACCATATGCGGCCGCTGTCATCGACATTATGCTCCCCGGGCTCGATGGACTCTCACTAATAGAAGGACTGCGAAAGAGAAGTATTGACGTACCGGTACTTATTCTCAGCGCCAGACAATCGGTGGATGATCGTATTGAAGGACTGCAACGCGGCGGTGATGATTATATGATCAAGCCCTTTTCCTTCAATGAATTACTTGCCCGTATTCAGGCGCTACTCCGTCGGGGACAAAAAAGTATCGATTCTGCCGTCCTCACCGTCGGTGAGTTGCAAATTGACCCACTCAAACGTGAAGTAAAACGTCAAAACACAAAAATTGAACTTCCAGCCAAAGAGTATGCACTGTTAGAGCTTCTGATGCGTAATACTGGCCGTGTACTCTCAAAGACTTCCATTCTTGAGCATATCTACGACTATAATTTTGATCCACAAACCAATGTTATAGATGTTCTTGTCTGCCGTCTCCGCAACAGCGTTGATAAAAACTACAAAGATAAGCTTATTCATACAGTACGAGGCATGGGGTATGTCCTTCGTGACGAATAGTCTCGATTTTTTTTACGGTAGAATCCGAACAGTTATTCTCTTTTTTCTTCTTTCCTGGATTTTCGCTGGGTTCTGCCTAGGAGTCCACACCTTCAAGATCAAAAGAGATATTAAAGAGCAGCGACTGTCAACCGTTCAATCCGCCCTGAACAGCTATCTGCTACGACAGAGCTCTTCTGCAGGGTATCAATTCACCTCTCAACACAGCCCCCCCAGCGATCTTGATTTTATACGTATCAGCAGAGAGAAAAACCAGCTACTGATCAGTTCAGAGAACAGGATGGTTTTCAAGGGATTAGTTGAACTTACCCCCAGTAGCCATGGTGCCTGGATAGACATCCTACAACCGGACCAAAGCGGTAGCTGGATTCTTGTCTCAAAATCTCTTAGAGATGGTAGTGTTATTCAGGCAGGTATGGATGACTCAACTACAGGGATTGCCATATACAGAAAATCCGTAGCAACCGCTTACCTTCTCTTTTTACTTGCTGCCCTGCCATCCCTCTGTTTTGCTTATCTGCTGAGGTATTTGACAAACCGGCCCCTGCAAACCTTAAGCACTCACATTAAATATGGGTTGGAACACAAACAAGCCACTCTGCCCGAGGGAAATCTTCGAAATAATGATCTCGGTCACGTCTACCAACTCCTTGAACAGACATTCTCCCAAAACAGACACCTTATTTATGAGATGCAATCATCACTGGACAACGTAGCACACGATTTGCGCACCCCCATGACCAGACTACGTGCCGTAGCTGAATATGCTTTGCAAGCCGACAAGGAGGATCATAAGCTCTATCGCGATGCTCTTTCCGACTGCCTCGAGGAATCTGAAAGAGTCCTCTCTATGCTCAAAGTTATGATGAGTGTCGCCGAGGCGGAAGCTGGAACCATGCGGCTTCATCCCGAAAAAATAAATCTCCTAGACACAGTTGAAGATGTTATGGGCCTCTACCAGTATGTGGCAGAAGAAGAACAGATATCGGTCTCCTGTGATCTAGCAGAAAGCGATATTTTTATTTTTGCCGATAAAACACGGATAAGTCAGGTCTGGGCCAACCTGCTTGATAATGCTATCAAATACGGCCATGCATCCGGTCATGTTGCAATTAGTATTAAAGCCATTGACAGCAATGTTATCATCCGTTTTTGTGACGATGGTATGGGCATTTCCGAAAGCGAAGCCCTGCGCATATGGGATCGCCTCTATCGTGGTGACCGCAGCAGGTCCAAACAGGGGCTCGGGTTGGGATTAAACTATGTCAAAGCCGTGGTTGAAGCCCACAACGGACAGGTTACGCTTAGCAGTACAATACGGGAAGGTTCATGCTTTGAAGTGCAGCTGCCAGCTGGCGCATCAGGCGCTACTCAGCATACTGAAATCACAAATTAACGGCGCATGGTCCGAGAGTCGAATGTCCGGAATTGTAAAATTTGACGCCTCCAGCTGCGGACTGTGGAGAATATAATCCAGGTTGCGCTTTGGAGCATGACTGGGATGTGAAGGTAATCCTTTTAGATTTGCATTGACGAGTCCGGTGGCAGCCAGAAAAAGCTGTACCTCACGATCACCGCCAAAGGTATTAAAATCACCCGCTACAATTACCGGTTTGCGACTCTGTGAAATTATACGATGCAGGTGTTCCAGCTGCTGCTGCCTGTGTTTATAGGAAAGGGAGAGGTGAACGGTGAAAATACGAACATCTTCAAGTTCTACTTCAATGACCAAGCGCTTCACACCCTCTTTAAAATAATGAAAGTGATGACTGACAATCTCACGATTTGTAAGCAGGCCATTTCCCTGTTTATTCAGCACCGGAACCCTGTTGGCCAGTGAGCCTCCACCATATTTGGTTTCCACCACGTGATAATGATCAAGCGCTCTTGCAATCGCCTGGACCTGACAGGACTTACGGGAACGATAGGAGCCTGAATCCACCTCAATAAGCGCGATCACATCGGGATTGACTGAACGGATAAAAGAGACGATCTCCCCAAGGTTCGAGCCTGTCTTTTTGAAAAAGCCGGCAAAAGGAAGGGGAAGGTGATAAGCAAGCCCGTGTCCCGTCGCATACCGTATGTTATAAAGGAGAAAACGCATGAGCAATGATAGCGTTTTTAAAAACACTTTGCAATCATGCCTTTTTTCTCTCTATTTCATATGGTAAGATACTCTCCGTTACAGATAAAAATATTTCACCATAAATTAAGCCCTTAGTACCTGACAAAATATTTTCTTGCTTTTCACTGAAAATGTTTTTTTATAAGGTACCTCTGCAGGCTTACTTATTACTATTCAATATTAGTAACTTATCTAAAAACAGGACTGATACCATGACCACCATAAAAATAGGATCAAGAAAAAGTAAACTTGCAATGTGGCAGACAGATGCCGTCGCAGAAATGCTCGGAAACAGCGGCATGGAAACAGATATCAGCTCCATGGAGACCAAGGGTGATAAAATACTTAATGTCTCTATTGCCAAAATTGGCAGTAAAGGGGTTTTTACCGAGGAGCTTGAAGATCAACTCAGTAACGGCACCACCGATATAGCTGTTCACAGTGCCAAGGATCTGCAGTCAATCCTCCCCGCTGGCTTTGAACTCATCGCCTTTACTGACAGAGAAAAGTCAAACGATGTACTAGTATCCCGAGACAAAAGTATTAATCTTGACGACACCTCAAAAAGCATTCGTATCGGTACCTCCTCCGTCCGCAGAATTGCCCTGCTGAAACATTTTTATCCCCATATTGAAACCGTGGAAATGCGTGGAAATCTACAAACCAGGATTCAAAAAATGGATTCCGGGGACTGCGATGCTCTGATGCTTGCCTATGCAGGAGTCAAACGTATGGAATATGACGATATGATTGTGAAAATTTTTTCGGACCAAGAGTTTATTCCTCCCGTTGGACAGGGCTGCATTGCTATTGAATCAGCAACAGGTATCAGTCGGGAGAAACGTGAGAAAATCAGAGCCTGCCTCAACAATCCCGATTCGGAATCCTGCCTCCTTGCCGAACGCGCATATCTGCGAACCATGGAAGGCGGTTGCTCTATCCCAGCCTTCGGCAATGCCGTACTCGATGGGGATACTCTTATCCTACGGGGAGGACTTGCAAGTCTTGACGGGAAAACCGTTCTTAGCAAAACCGAAAAAGGCCCGAGGGATCAGGCCGATGCAATAGGCGAACGCCTTGGCGAGTATATTCTTGAAAATGGTGGGAGAGAAATTCTTGCCGAGATAAAACGCATTCAGGGCTAACAGATTCAGAAAAAGCCAAAAAGAACTCAGGTAACTGCAAAATTCAATTGTAGGAGCCCGCCCCTGCGGGCGAAAGACGACAGGATCATTGACATTTTTCGCCCGCAGGGGCGGGCTCCTACACGTGGTATCAGCAAAAGCTGAACTTCGGTGGTAATCGTGTTTCTAATTGTATTCCACTAATACAAGCAAAGTCGATCACCATTTACATTCTACTGACGATTACGATGCAGGTCTCTTAAATAGTCGAGCCATTGATCAAACCCCTCCCCACTGGTCGCAGAAAGATCCATAACAAGAAGATCAGGATTCAGCTGTAAAGCCTCTGCTTTCGCTTCTGCAACCGGAAAATCAAAATAAGGAAGCAGATCGGTTTTTGAAATAATAAAAACCTGAGAACTGTGAAATGCCTTTGGATATTTTGCAGGTTTATCAGGACCTTCCGGCACAGAAACCAGAACAAGACGATGATGCTCTCCAAGATCAAAAGTTGCCGGGCAAACCAGATTGCCAACATTCTCAATAAAGAGAATATCAAGCTCAGCTCCCCCCTCTTCTTTTTCCAGAAGATGCAAGCCTTTATGGATCTGCGCAGCATCCAGATGGCAGGCGCCACCCGTGGTCAACTGGATTACCGGAACCCCCTTGGCCCGAATACGCATTGCATCTCTGTCTGTTTCGATATCTCCTTCGATCACTCCTATCCGAATCGTATCTCCAAGAGCCTCTATGGTTTTTTCTAACAGAGTGGTCTTACCGGAACCGGGACTCGATATCATATTGATAGCAATAGCACCCATTTTTTCGATGTGGACCCGGTTTTTTTCTGCCATCGCCGTATTGGCGGCAAGAAGACTCTGGTGCACTTCAATCACCTTGGAGTCATGGGTATGTTCTGGTTTTAAATCACAACCGCATGCATCACACATAGTATTCCTTTCTATTTGTATTGAAAATTTCGTATAACTGGAGCATTCGCTGTTCCGTCACTATTCCATCTCAACCTGACGAAGGATCAAGCCATCTCCACCCTGGGGGGAGAACAGCGTTTCCGAGCATTCTGAACAACTCTCTGGCCTCTTGACCGCCTCAACTTCCTTTCCACACCCGAAACATCGATATATTGCAGGCGGACTCTCTATGATCAATTTTGCGTCTTTAGTTAAGACATCCTCTTTTGCCAGAATATCAAAACCAAACTGAAATGAGTCTATCACCACTCCAGAAAGAGGGCCGATCTCCATACAGACGCTGATAACCTTTGAACGATCATGTTCTTTGGCCAGCTCGTTTAGCTGAATCAGCAGGCCCTGAACAAGCGACATTTCATGCATGTTCTTTCTCTTTTATGCGTATATCAAAGCCCATCCCCTGAAGTCGCTCCACCAGCAGTCTGGATATTTTCTCGATTTTGGAGGCCACAGGTTCCGTCATCTCAAGGCCGGTGGCTAGACTCTTTGGGACCACACAGTAAAATTCTACGCATTCAGGCTCTATTCCACGTAGTTTACAGATATCCAGAATCTCCATGACCCCAAGCTGATGAGGAGACATACGAGGCTGCATGGAACCATTTCTGGCATCTTCTGCGGTGAATGTGCAAAGAGAGCCCGGTTCAGCATCCTCAAGATTCACCACATCCACAATGAAAATTGGATCATGCTCTTCCAGAAACGGGGCCATGTAAATACCAGCCGTTCCCCCATCAAACACAGTCACTGAATCTGGAAAACTATACTTTTCTTCCAGATACTCAATAACGTGAACCCCAAAACTCTCATCGGAGAGCAGGAGGTTGCCAATCCCTAATATGCCAGCATTTTTAGTATTTTTTTCCATTTTTTTATCCTTGATACACTCGTAAAAAATCCAGAATAATGATGAAGCTTTTTTACAAAACCATCATCCTTAACAAATTCGCGGGAGAGGCTCTCCATGCAAAGGTGTGATAATTCGGGAACCACCTATTGCTGTTCGTAAAACGACCCGTCCAGCTTTTCCGTCCTTTAAACTACCGATAATTGCAGCCTCTCTACCCACTGTTGTGGACTGCATAATCCGCAGAGCATTTTCTGCCTGGTCAGCTGCAACCAGAGCCAGACATTTTCCTTCGTTCGCAAGATAGAGTGGATCAAGCCCCATAATCTCACAGGCTGCACGAACTTCGCTATGAACGGGAATAAGCTGATCATCTATTTCAGCACTCAGTCCTGCTGCAGCTGCTATCTCATTTAAGGATGTGGCCACCCCACCCCTGGTTGGATCACGGAGAGTATGTAGCGAGCCGGAAGGAAGCTGCTCCAGAAGTAACCCCACCAACTCATGAAGAGAAGCAGAATCACTTTCCAGGTTACCATCGAGACTGATTCCGGCACGCCGTGTCATAATCGTAATACCGTGATCACCCATGGAACCGGAGAGAATGATTACATCGCCCTCTCGCGCCATCGTAGAAGAAACATCCACACCCTCGGCCACAATACCAATTCCCGAAGTATTAATAAATATTTTGTCACACTTTCCCTTGGGAACAACCTTGGTATCTCCGGTGACAACTGGAACGGCGGCGGATTTTGAACATTCTGCAACGGAGCGAATAACACGCTCAAGGTCTGTAATATCCAGACCTTCCTCCAAAATAAGCCCCAGGCTCAAACAGAGCGGACGCGCACCACGCATGGCAAGGTCATTAATCGTTCCATGTACTGCCAGCGTACCAATATTGCCTCCCGGAAAGAATATTGGATCAACCACATAACTATCCGTACTAAAGGCGAGTTTTCCAGGATGATTATCCATAACAGCACTATCTTCCAGAGATGCCAAAATGGGGTTATCCAAGTGTTTTAAAAAGATATCAGCAATCAATTCCTGACTGGCTATCCCGCCACTACCATGATCCAAAAGAATTTTTTTATTTCCGTTTGTCATTATAACCATCAAGTATATTTATAAAAAGCAGCACAGGTTCCCTCACTTGACACCATACATGGGCCAATGGGGTTACCGGGAGTACAGCGTGTTCCAAAGAGCGGACATTCAGATGGGACTTCCTTTCCTTTCAGGATTTCACCACAACGACACCCCTTTGGTTCTTCGGCCGGGATCAGTTGAATATCCAATCGCCTTTCAGCATCATAGTGGCTGTATTCTTCACGGATAGCCAGACCGCTTTCGGGGATTACTCCAAGGCCACGCCACTCCATATCAGTGGGTTCAAAAATGTTTGCAACCATCCGTTGTGCTCTCGGATTTCCATCCCAGCTCACTGCACGGGTATAAGCATTCTCTACATACGCCTCATTTTTGCCAATTTGGCGTGCAAGTAGAATCAAGGCTTGAAGAATATCTGCCGGTTCAAACCCCCCGACAACACAGGCCAGTCCATATTTATCAGCCAGTGGCTGGTAGGCTCCTGCACCGATAATAGTACTCACATGACCGGGACAAAGAAGCCCGTCAATCTTGAGATCAGGATCATCAAGCAGGGCAATCAATGGCGGCGGCATAACCTTGTGGGTGGAAAAAACAACAAAGTTATCTATTCCGCTGTTTTTTGCAGCCATAATGGTTGCAGCAATTCCAGGAGTTGTGGTTTCAAACCCAACGCCTAAAAATATTATCATTTCATCCGGGTACTTTCGAGCCAGATCCAGACTATCCATGGGGGAATAGACGATATCCACCTTTGCCCCCTGCGATGACGCATTGGCAAGAGAGAGACCGCTGCTACCAGGAACCCGAAACAGGTCACCAAACAGGGCAATCCGCGTATTGGGAAGCTCTGCCATGGCAAGAATTGCGTCAATATGGGAAGCCGAGGTTACGCAAACCGGACAACCGGGGCCGGATATCAGCTCTATTCCGTCGGGAAGCAATGTCCGCAGACCACTGCGGAAAATAGACATGGTATGAGTTCCGCATACTTCCATTACCCGAAAAGGCTTGGTGACGCTTCTGCCTAACTCCTCAAGAAGTGGCGTAGCTAGAGCCTTATCCCGAAACTCATCCAGATATTTCATGAGTTCTTTTCCATCGCTTCAGCTGCTTCAACTTTCTCAGCCATTTCTCGCATAAGACTGATATTGATCTCCGCTTCCACTGGATCAAGGGTATGAATTGCAAACCCTGCATGAATAATTAGATAATCACCAATAACCGGCCAGCGATCCACAATATCAAGCCGGGTCTCTTTGCTGATTCCATCAGCATCAACCACGGCAATCTGTCCGCTCAAAAAATCATCAGGATCACCCTGAATTTCAATTACTTTCATCGGTACTGCCAGACACATGACGTAAACCTCCAATAATCGCCTGGCCCAGAGCAATTCCACCATCATTTACAGGAATCTGTTCCCCTGTATGAACGGTAAAGTTATTCTGTTCCAGAAGAATAAACAGCCCCTCAAGGAGAAGACTGTTCTGCATACAACCACCCGTAAGAACAACGTGGCTAATCTTCGTTTCTTCGGCCAGCCGGTCTAAAAGATCAAAGAGACTTTTAATCAGACAAAGATGAAAGTCAAGTGCAATGTCAGCTAATTTTCTGCCGTCGGACACTTGCAACAACACCTCTTGAACCAACTTGTCCTGCTGTAAAATCAGCCTCCCATCAAATTGAACCGTTTCAATTTTCCAGACACGGTTTCGAAGAAGATCAGTCAGGTCTCGAGTCCCCTTAGCCTGCTGTGCTAGAGCCTCTAACTCCATTGCCGCCTGCCCTTCGTAGGAAGCCGTAAGACAGACTCCTAACAGGGCTGCGATCCCATCAAAAAATCGTCCGCAACTGCTTGTGAGAGGACAATTAAAACCCTGTTCCATCATTTGCCACAGGGCGCGTTGTTTTGGTGCCTCCGCCAATGCAAGCTCCGGCCTATCCTGCCCAAGACTAAAGAGCAGAGACAATCCCATGCGCCACGGTTCTTCTGCTGCGGCGTCACCTCCTGGCAGGAGCATAGCAGCTAATGATCCTAAGCGTTTGTACTGATAACAGTCGGCAAGAAGAACTTCTCCCCCCCAGCTGCTACCATCATCTCCTAAACCCGTGCCATCGAGCACCAGAGCAAGCACCTTTTCCTTAATTCCATGTTCCACCAAAACTGCAGCAGCATGTGCGTGGTGATGCTGCACTTTATAGATCGGCAGATTCAATTCTTTTGCATAGTGACTACTTAAATAATCCGGATGCAAATCACACACCACAGCTTCCGGTTCCACTTGTAAGAGTCTCTTAAAATGATATATGCTTTCCCGATAAAAATCCAATGATTCCAGATTAAAAAGATCCCCTATATGCTGGCTGAGAAAGGCTTCTTTTTCCCTTGTCAGGCAGAATGTTGATTTTAGTCCGCCACCACAGGCAAGTAGAGAGGGAAACTCCTGTGGTAAAATCATTGCCGTCGGAACATACCCTCGGGCACGCCGCAGTAATTGTATTCCACGGGAATGTATCCTTGCCACTGAATCATCAATGCGAGTGACAATCTCCCGGTTATGGAGCAGGAAACAATCGGCAATTCCTTCAAGGCCTGTCACCGCCGCTTCATTTGCGGTAAAAATTGGTGCTCCACTTCTGTTCCCACTGGTCATAACCAGAGTCTGCGGGCAATCTGGCTGAAGAAATAGAAGCTGATGCAAGGGAGTATAAGGGAGCATCACACCAATTTCATCAATGCCGGGTGTTAGGGTGCAAGCCAGATCAGACTTTTTTTGTACTACAAGAACTATGGGGTGCTCTATCCCCTGTAAAAGCTCAGCTTCTCCACTGTTTACAAGGCAGAATTTCTCCGCTTCGTTCAGGTTGGCGGCCATTACTGCCAGGGGTTTAGCTGCTCTTCCCTTCCGGTTGCGAAGCCTTTCTACAGCCACATCTGAGCGTGCGTCCACAACCAGATGAAACCCTCCAAGCCCTCTCATGGCCACAATTTTTCCCTGTGCCAAAGAACGGGCTACTTCTTTTAATGGAGAGGAGGATTCTATCCGTACACCTGTAGCATCATTCCAGGATAGCTCTGGCCCACACTCTGCGCACGCATTCGGTTGAGCATGAAATCGCCGGTCTCCGGGATCTTCGTACTCCGCCTTGCATTCTGAACAGAGCGGGAAACAACTCATGGACGTTTCCGGTCTATCGTATGGGATGTTTTTCACAATGGTAAAACGAGGACCGCAGTTTGTGCAGTTGGTGAAGGGGTAGGCAAAACGTCGATTATGCGGATCAATAATATCCTGCAGACAATCATTGCAAAGCGCAATATCCACAGGAATCATGGCCCGGCTGCTCTGCTGTGAGACACTTTTCAGAATTGAAAATTCTTTATAATCTTTTAAGAAATTTTGTGTCTTCAGTGTAAAGGAGCTAATACGAGCCAGCGGAGGAGGAGTTGTACGGAGTGTGTCAACAAAATCCTGAATGGATGTCTCTTTACCCTCCACTTCTATAACAACACCCTGATCGGTATTACAGATACTACCGGTGAGTTTATATCTAGCGGCAAGACGGTAGACAAAGGGACGAAAACCAACGCCCTGGACGGTACCCAGGACGGTGATTTTCTTGAGTACAACAGATTTAGACATTCTTACGCTTAAACTTCTTCCCTGTAAATATTGAAGAAACTAGTCCTTCAGGTGATTTCAGGTCATTCCAGACCACCATATACACATGGGTAAAGGCGAATATAATAAAATACCACATCAATAGATGATGAATAAACCTGCCTTCCTGCTGGGAATTAAAAAGAGTATTCCCAAATACCTGCCAAAACCCGGCCTCAGGGTATAACATATAAAAGCCACCAACCAGCTGGAAAAGCGCAGCGATAAGCGTGACAATATAGATAATACCAGCCAGAACATTATGCCCTAAACGGCTATCGTGCTGATCACTTACATAGCTATAATAGCCAAGCGTTGTGGACAGGCTCTTAATATTCCTGGAGGTAACGGGAAGAATATCCATGATCCGTTCATGTTTATTCCCGAAAATAAACAGAAATATCCTTATTAGCACTGCAGCGGTAAAGAGATAGCCCGCCACAAAGTGGAGATAACGCATGGTAGCCATTGGAAAAGGAACATTTCCTTCCAATGTGGTGTTTGTCCATGGATTGTTGATATAAAACCCGGTCACCACCAGCGCAACGATGGAGAGGACAAATGCCCAATGATACAGCCGGAGCAACACACTCCAGACATTTTTTACTTCATAATTCATAACAACCCCCTTAGTACCTTATAAATTTTTTCCATGGTTTGAAAAAAATTTAGGGAAGGTACTTATACTGGCTTACCTACTGTGCATCAGTGTTAGATCATAAGGAATCACGATCTTATAATGCTTTCACCTTTGACATTTCGACACCGTTACCATCCACCGTATGTACCGCACAGGCGATACAGGGGTCGAAGGAGTGAACGGTACGTAAAAGCTCAAGGGGTTTCTCGGCATCGGCTACCGGATTACCAACAAGTGAAGCTTCATAGGGACCTGCAACACCTTTTTCATCACGCGGTCCTGCGTTCCAGGTGGACGGCACAACACACTGATAATTCTTAATCTTTCCATCCTGAATCACAACCCAGTGAGACAGGACACCGCGGGGAGCTTCGTGAATGCCGTAGCCCTGTTGTTCGCCCTGTGGGAAAACCGGCTTATTAAAAATCTCAAGATCCCCTTTACCAATATTATCAACCAGTAGATCCCAGTGCTTAAGGGCAAGATCACCCAGCATTGAAGCGCGAACTGCACGTGCCACATGACGACCAAGGGTTGAGTGTAATACTTCTGGACCAACTGTGACACCGGCCACACTTGAAACAAGCGACAATGCATTATTGACATTTTCAATAATTGGCTTGTGGCCCTGCGCGTAACCAACCAGCATTTGAGCAAGTGGCCCAACCTGCATAGGCTGTCCCTGAAAACGTGGTGCCTTGATCCAGGAATACTTTCCATCATCCTGAAACTCACCATATGCCGGAACATCATCTTCCTCATAGGGATGTTTCGTCCAGTCTCCCTTGTACCAGGCGTGGGAAATGTTCTCCACCACGTTATCCCGGAAATAGTCATCGTGAAAAGAGGTAATTCCCTTCACAGTTCCAAGGTCTCCATTCATGATTGTTCCACCCGGTAGATCAAACTTCGTTGCCTTGGTATCGAGAACCATATCCGGAACTGCCATATAATTCGTAACTCCGGCACCGTATGGAAGCCAGTCTTTATAGAGAGCACCAACAGCAACCACATCCGGCAGATACACCTGCTGAATAAAACCACGCACATCCTGAATAAGTTCTTTAACGCGGAACAGACGCTCCATATTCAGAGCGGAATCACTGTCCGGATTGAGCGCGGTGGTTACCCCGCCTACGGAAAGGTTCTGAATATGTGGATTCTTTCCTGAAATAATACCGAGTGCCTGGGTGGCCTTTCTCTGATAATCAAGTGACTCAAGATAGTGGGAGACCGCCATAAGGTTTGCTTCGGGAGGAAGCTTCATGGCAGGATGGCCCCAATATCCATTAGCAAAAGGACCTAATTGGCCGCTATCAACCAGTGCTTTCACTTTTCCCTGAACTGCAGCAAAGCGTTTAGCACTGTTATTTGGCCAGTTAGAAAGAGAACTTGCAAGTGCCGCTGTCTTTTTCGGATCAGCAGAAAGTGCTGAGACCACATCCACCCAATCAAGTGCTGAGAGCACATAAAAATGAACAATATGATCCTGGAGAGCATGAATGGACATGACGATGTTTCGGATATACTGAGCATTAATTGGAATCTCAAGATTCAGAGCATTCTCTACTGCCCGAACGGAAGCAAGTGCATGGACCGTGGTACAGACACCACAGATACGCTGGGTAAAGAGCCAAGCGTCACGTGGGTCACGCCCTTTGAGAATGGTTTCAATACCACGCCACATCTGACCGGATGACCAGGCTTTAGTAACCTTCCCTCCATCCACTTCTGCATCTATACGTAAATGACCCTCAATTCTGGTTATGGGGTCGATGGTGATTCGCTGAGCCATTGTATCCTCTCAATGTTTTTTCTTAGATTATGAGACTAAAGGCTAAAGGTTAAAGGCAGGGCAAATAATCTTCCCTTTTCCTCCCTCTTCAGCCAGTATATTCCTATATACTGGTATTCTATTCCTTATCCTTATCCTTACCCTTCAGTTTAGACTTTCCAATCCCTACTGCAGCATGAATTGCAGCACCTGCTGCCGCCACGCCAAGAATTGTTTTTCCAGCAGTATCAGCATCTGCAATGATTCCAGTTCCTGGAATCGAAACCTGTGGTAATCTTTCATAAAAAGGAGTCATGGTATCCCAAAAATTTGGTTCTGTACAACCAACACAGCCATGACCAACGGAAACGGGCCAGACCCCCTCATCATTAAAACGAACCGAAGGACAGTTAGAAAAAGTTTCAGGCCCTTTACAGCCTACTTTGTAGAGACAATATCCATTCCTATGTCCATAATCTCCAAACTCTTCGGCAAAACGACCTTCATCAAAATGGGCACGACGCTCACAATGATCATGAATCCGACGACCATAGGCAAAAAGAGGTCGTCCGAGATTGTCACAATTGGGCAAGCGTTTAAAAGTCAGATAGTGAAGCACCGTACCAAGAAAAGTCACTGGATTAGGAGGACATCCTGGCAGGTTAAGAATAGGAACGCCCGAAAGGAGATCCTGTACACCCTTCGCACCCGTTGGATTTGGAGCAGCCGCCTGAATACCTCCAAAAGAAGCGCAGGTCCCGAGTGCAATAACAGCTGCAGCCTTCGGCCCGATATCTGCCAGAATATCCATCGCAGTACGTCCTGCAATTTTACAATAAATGCCATTATCAGCCGTCGGAATGGCTCCCTCAACCACCAGAATAAATTTTCCTGCATTCTTTTCCACGGAATCATGGAGACTTTTTTCAGCCTGATGCCCGGATGGCACCATTATCGTTTCGTGGTAATCAAGTGAAATAACATCCAATATCAAACGACCGATATCCGGATGAGATCCACGCAAGAGGCTCTCGGTACAACCGGTACACTCCTGAAAGTGGAGCCAAATAACCGTCGGCCTTTCAGCGGACTCTGCCGCTTCCAATAATTTTGGAATCATTGCCTCCGAGAGGCCCAGCGCAGCAGCAGCTAAAGTACAACCCTTCAAAAAACCGCGTCTGCTGAGACCGGAACCCACTTCCACAATACCTGCCTGGTCTTTCATTATCTTCTCCTTCGGTTCCCCCAATGCGTGATTCATAACAATCGTCTTCACGGTTATTCCAAGTTGAAAAGGGGTTTTTTCAACTCAACCGATACGCAAACTTTCATTGACATCTAACGAATTCTATATGTTCTTCCCCTTTTATGTCAAAAGAAAAGGATCTCGTAAAGTCAGTAATTCTAGCCAGAACTATCAATAATACTTATTTAGGAATGACACTAAATACTTAAACTGACAGATTTATTTTACTCAACAATATTTCATTCTTCATAGCGTTCATGATAGCATAATCAATAATGTACTCTTTTTTCTTACACTGGTGAACGGTACACAACCCAGTAGGAGCACCTTGTCGTGCTTTTGCCCTAAAACAATACAAGTAAGCGTAGACTCCTGAAAATTTTTTTACACCAGACTCACCTGCAGGGAGAAACAAAAGGCAAAATTCCATAGTGAAAAGCTTCCGCTTTAAACTGATTGCACCAATCGCCATTGCACTTCTGATTATGATTGTCAGTGCAATTTTATTTACAGTGCTCACCCAAAACAGCAGCAATCAACAACTCAACACCATATTGCAGCCCCCTTTACCGCAATAGAGAGTGCCATCGGACAAGATCTAATTGAACTCTCCGCCCAACTCGAAAGCAAACTTCAATCCATGCAAGAAGAGGCATCCAGAACAAACAAACCTTTTGGCACTCAACGCCACCATTGAAGCAGCAAGGGCCGGAGAAGCTGGAAAAGGATTTGCCGTTGTTGCCAATGAAATAAAAAATAAGATTGAATCCATTCAAGCATCCACCGACGAAACTGTGATAGAAATAACTGAAATTAGTAAAGTAATTGATAGTATCAATGAAATAGTCTCCACCATTGCTTCAGCCGTTGAAGAACAATCTGTCACTGCTTCTGATATTTCTGGGAATGTAAATGACGTGGCAAATGGAATCAGCGAAGTGAACGAGAATGTCTCTCAGGCATCCATGGTTGCCGGTGAAATTGCAAAAGATATTATTGATGTTAGTCAGGTATCAAAAGAGGCACAAGAAGGAAGCCAACGCTTACAGGAAAGTGCCGAGCATCTCAAAGAAATTGCTAATACCATCAGCCAGGAAACAGATCGTTACCATCTCGGGGATTCTACTAGCGGCCAGAATAAGCGACGTTTGGGATCTACATCTGGTGGGCCATTACTCCGCTGGAGTGCATCCCTCTCCGTTGGCTCAAATGTATTGACGATCAGCACAAGGTACTAGTTGAACTACTAAATGAATTGTATCAAAAAATGAATAGTAATGCGGGCCAGTCAGCCGTTGGCAACGTCCTCAACAAATTGATCCGCTACACCGAAACCCATTTTAACTTTGAAGAAGATCTTTTTACAAAACATGGGTATGAGGAGACGAACGCACACAAGGATATCCACCGAAAAATTGTGGCCAAACTACTGGATCTTCAAAGATAATTCAAAACAGGGCAGACTGACATTTCGATTGACGTAATGGAGTTCCTCAAAGATTGGCTTATCACTCACATCAAGAAAACCGACACTAAATATGTGCCATTCCTCAAAAGCAAGGGAGTTGTGTAGAGACGGAAGAAACCTTATTTTTTTAACCCAAAAATACCTTTCTGCCTGGAAGAAAACGCTGGCTTACACTGCTTGTTTCTTCCTCCTCTCCTGGATGAGGAGGGTTTGCGTTTCCCGGAACGAGGCTGCTCCATTGGCAAAGAAACCGATTGAAGATTTGCCTCATTCCCGGTGAGAGATTCAGAGTATAACTCGCAAAACAGTAAACAGGACTTGTAGTAGCTCTTCTTTTGGATCCATCTCGGCCATGATTGATCCTCCATGTGCTTGAGAAACTGCGGGAGACTGGAAAGAAGCGTTACCATCTCCTGTCTGATAGAGCGGCGTAAGTTCAGCTGTGTACCCAACTCTTTATCTAGTGCCTCACGCATAATTTTAGAAAATCTAAACGCAGCAGCACCTTTTAATTGCTGATTAACTAAACCAAACTGTGCATTTGCCCAGGGGACAAGGATCAGCGCCAACAGGAAATCATTACTGAGCCCCCGTCTTCCAGATTCTTTTGCCAGTTTTGAACTTCGGTCAATCACCTTTGCAAGGGCAAGTAACTGCTCACGATAGGGCGTTTCGTCGCTATCTTCCTTTTTGACAAGAGCTTTTTTATAGAGACCAAAAATATCAAAAAAGAGCTCGGAATCCAAAGCGAGTTGCAGCCACTCTGTCAATGCACCACTGTGCAGGTCTTTAAAAAATTCATCACGTATACGCGAGGGAGGACAGAGAGGAAGCTTTGTATGGTTGGCACAAATAGCCTCCCAGCTTTTGGGAGCGATCCGAAAACCTAATCTTCCGGCATGCCTGATCGCCCGAAGCATACGTACCGGATCTCTGGTAATACGGCGCTCAGGCTCGCCCACAAACTGAACGACTGATTTATCCAGGTCTTCGATTCCACCCACATAATCAATTATACTGTTATTCTCAATTTCGTAAAAAAGACCATTAACCGTAAGATCACGACGTTGTGCATCTTCCCCAAGACTCCCATAGGTATTATTGGGAGCCAGTACAGCATCGGGTCCATCAATATCATATTCACTCAGTGAACGAAGGGTGGAAACTTCAATTTCCTTGGATCCAAAGAATACCTGAACCAGACGAAAACGCCTGCCAATGGTGCGACTATTACGGAAAAGCTTCCGAATCTGTCCCGGTCTTGCATCGGTGGAAATATCAAAATCCTTTGGGGATTTTCCGAGGTACAGATCACGAACCCCGCCGCCAACCAGATACCCCGCATAGCCATTATCCCTCAATACGCGCAGTACCTTCATAGCATCCCTATCTATCATATGGTGACGAATGGGATGATCATCGCTGCTGATTACTCTGGGTTCGTTGGATAAAGTCATAGGCGTTATATTTCTCTGATTTGTAAAGTTATAGTGCATAGATATCAGGCAAGTAATAATGACTTGCTTCCCACTGTTTGTCAAGGAACATGGCTGCAACAGAACCGAATATCATCGTCACTATACTCATAAATTCATCCTGAATATGACCGAAATCACGTTTTTTCCATCTATGGCCCGCATATGCTTGACATTTTGCCGTAATTACGTTTTATTTTATACTTTTTTGATAATGTGTTTTCTGGAGGAATTGCAGTGAAAATATCGGCCCTAAACGGCTTTAAAGACATCACACCCGACGAAGTGCAGTTGTGGCGAAAAGTGGAGAACAGTGCCCGCAATGTTTTCTCACGTTTCAACTTCTCCGAAATCCGGATGCCAATACTGGAAAAGACGGAACTTTTTGCCCGTTCCATTGGCGAAGCCACCGATATCGTTGAAAAGGAAATGTACACCTTTATCGACAAACAGATCACCATGCGCCCGGAAGCCACTGCATCTCTGCTTCGAGCATATATCCAGCATGGCCTGCATGTCCAAAAACCGATACAGCGCCTGTTCACCATCGGCCCCATGTTTCGCCATGAACGTCCCCAAAAAGGACGTTTACGCCAGTTTCACCAGATGGATACTGAAGTACTTGGAACGCCGAACCCCAGAGTTGATGCCGAACTTATGGCCATGGGAGCCATGCTTTTTGATGAACTTGGTATAACTGTCCGTCTTGAAATAAACTCTCTTGGCTGTCCGGTATGCCGTCCCGGGTTCCGTGAGGCCCTGCTTTCCTTTATTGATGATCGTAAAGATAAACTCTGTGATGACTGTGCAAGACGCAGTAAAAGCAATCCACTGCGGGTGCTTGACTGTAAAAACCCGAAATGCAGAGAGCAAGTTGAAGAAGCGCCATCCATTCAGGAACATCTTTGTGATGACTGCAGTGAGCATTTTACAACTGTTCAAAATTCACTACAACAACTCGACATACAGTATAACCTGAATAAATTTATGGTTCGCGGCCTCGATTATTACACCCGTACCACCTTTGAATTTACCACTAAAGATCTGGGCGCCCAGGCAGCAGTCTGCGCCGGAGGCCGCTATGATGGTCTGGTGGAAAAACTTGGTGGCCCTAAAGTTCCAGGTATTGGCTTTGCCATAGGTATGGAACGCTTGGTTCTTCTTCTGCAGCAGAAGGAAGAAGTAGCCGAGAGCAACCCGATAGATATATTTGTTGCAGGACTGGGTGAAAAAGCATCGGATTTTGCCTTTCCACTGGTTCACACCCTGCGCCGGAATGGCTTACTTACTGCCATGGATCATGAAGGACGCAGCCTGAAAAGTCAGATGAAACAGGCAAATAAGGTGAATGCGAAGTATGTTCTCATTGTTGGTGAAAATGAACTTGAGGAAGGAAAAGCAGTACTCAGAAATATGGAAACTCAGGAACAGCAGGATATTACAATCAATGCTGGAATTGATGGCTTGTCACAATTCCTCGTTGGCGAATGCAAACCATTGGATAACCTAGCACAGCGTATAACGAAAGAGCTATAATTTGTGCCATGTAACCACTATTAATACGATCAATTATTGTCACTTTAGGCAAACCTGATATAAGTTTACTTGGCCATCTCGAATTTGACCTTTTTACGAGCTTGTCAAACTTAAATATATACTAAAACCACGGAATGGAAATGTTTTGCAGTGCCTCAGGTTCGTTCGTTTGACTTGTGACGTAATAGTAATACTATACGCTACAAGTCAAACGAACGAAGATGGGGTGCTGCAAAGCATTTCCTTATTAAACTATGGAATCAATGGGAACCTTACGCAGAACACACTCCTGCAACGATCTGACCAGTGCCAATATCGGCGATGAAGTAATTCTTATGGGCTGGGTACTGCGCAGGCGTGATCACGGCGGAGTTATCTTTATCGACCTGCGTGACCGACACGGCCTTACCCAGATAGTCTTCAATCCTGAAGTTAATCCCGAAGTGCACAATAAGGCACACCAGCTTCGCAGTGAATGGGTTATCGCCATTCGTGGTAGAGTGGAAGCCAGACTCGACGGTATGGCCAATAAAAAACTGGATACTGGTGAAATTGAAATATTTATCGATGAACTGCGTATTCTGAATACTTCAGAAACGCCTCCCTTTCCACTCGATGAAGAGAGTGAAATCTCAGATAACATACGCCTTCAGTACCGTTATATGGATCTTAGGCGGCCTGAAATGGCAGCCAAGCTATACCAGCGTCACAGGGCCGTACAATCTCTTCGTACCTACCTCAATGACAATGAATTTCTCGAAGTAGAAACCCCCATGCTCACCCGTTCCACCCCTGAAGGTGCGCGGGATTACCTGGTTCCAAGCCGTGTAAATGCTGGAAAATTCTATGCTCTTCCTCAATCTCCCCAGCTTTTTAAACAGCTGTTGATGATTGGCGGAATGGATCGCTACTACCAGATCGTCAAATGTTTTCGAGATGAAGATCTGCGTGCCGACCGCCAGCCTGAGTTTACCCAGATCGATATAGAACTCTCCTTTATGGATGAAGAACAGATCATTGAAATCACCGAAGGGATGATTTCCAAGCTTTTTAAAGACACTTTAGATATTGATGTAGATCCGCCATTCAACAGAATTAGTTATGACGAGGCGATGAATCGCTTTGGTACCGATCGTCCTGATACAAGGTTCGGATTTGAACTTGTGGATCTTTCTGAAATCGCCAAAACCTGCTCCTTTAAGGTTTTCCGTTCCATCGCTGACGGTGACGGAACCGTACGAGCTATCAATGCAAAAGCGTGCGCCACATTCTCCCGCAAAGAGCTTGATGTTCTTACGGAGTATGCGGCCCAATTTGGTGCTAAAGGACTTGCCTGGGTCAAGATGAAAGCAGATGGCGAGTGGCAGTCCCCCATTGCCAAATTCTTCAGTGATGAGGAACGTGCCGCCATGACGAAGGCGCTCGATGCTGAAGAAGGTGACCTGCTCTTATTTGGTGCCGACAAAGCATCCGTTGTTTTCCCGGTGCTTGGCGAACTGCGTGTGGAAATTGCCCGCCGTCTCGATTTACTTGACAAGAAGTCCTTTAATTTTGTCTGGGTTACTGACTTTCCGCTTATGGCATATGATGAAAATCGCAAACGTTTTCAGGCACTTCACCACCCATTTACAGCTCCAAAAGATGAAGATCTGGACAAACTTGAAACCGATCCCGGGTCTGTTTACTCCCAGGCCTATGATCTTGTACTAAATGGTACCGAAATTGGTGGCGGATCTATTCGTATTCACCAGCGGGATATCCAGGCTAGGGTCTTAAAAGCTCTTGATATCAGTGAAGAGGAGGCCAATGACAAGTTCGGTTTCCTTCTCCGCGCTCTTGAACTTGGCGCCCCACCACATGGCGGACTCGCCTTTGGTCTTGATCGATTGCTTATGATCATCACGGGCAGCGATTCCATTCGTGATGTTATCGCCTTTCCAAAGACCCAGCGGGCGACCTGCCCTCTGACTGAAGCACCAGCTGGAGTCTCACGAAAACAGCTCACAGAGCTCTATCTGCGTCCCGACTGGAAAGAATCTAAGGAATAGGAGGCTAAGTAAAATGATTACCAATGACATACTCCGAAAGATCCGTTACAGCCTTGATCTGAAAGATAACGAAATGACACAGATCTTTCTGGCAGGTGATCCGAGTCTGCCGGAAATCAAGCTCTATACATTACTCAAGAAAGAGGATGAACCTGGCTTTGTCCTCTGTTCCCAGCCTCTCCTGAGTACTTTTCTTGACGGGCTGATTATTTTCTACAGGGGTTCTTTAAACAAACCTTCCGCACCAGCACCTGAAAAACTCACCAACAACGATATCTTACGGAAAATCCGTATAGCCCTGATTTATCAGGAAACGGATATGCTTGAGGTATTTAAAGTGTCAGGTATGGAAATCTCGAAATCGGAGCTCTCCTCTTTTTTCAGACGAAAGACACACAAACATTATCAGGAATGCGGAGATCAGTTTTTGCGTTATTTCCTGCAAGGCTTGTCCCTGTATAAGAAAAGGCCCGTTAAGCAGGAAACGATTTCCAGAACGGAAACCGTTTGGGTCAAGAGAAAGAAGTAGGTCTTATACCTCAGCTTTCTCAAGAAAAAGTGGCTCTAAAGCTTCCTTCATTGTTTTTAATCCTGCCAGAAAGGAGCCACGGGAATCCTCGACAAGTTCACCTGAAAGTGTCTGATAATACTCTATACCTTTAAACAGGTTTTCCCTCATTCCTTCCAGAAAAGAAGAGCTGTTCACCGCAAGACCTATTGGAAAACTATCGATTTCCTTTCGAAGATATTCCACGTAAAGACCAAGTTCCTTAACAAAGACATGCGGTCGGCCACTCGATGTGAGCAGTGAGATCCGCCCGTAAATATGATCTACCATTTCCTGAAGTGTTGAGATCTTAGAAAAGTCAACAATACCCGGTCCACAACAGACAGTTGCGTTGGCATCGGGATCAATTCCAAGAGGAATCGTTGCATTGCCACTAAGCTCGTGACAAATACACGCCTTCGCAAGAATCCGTTCTTTTACAATCTCATACGCCTCGGGAGAGTGTCCTTCATCGGGAAGCACCTCAAGCTTTTTCTTGATATAGGCCCGAGAAGCGACACAGATGGGCTTCTTGGTAAATTCTGTACTAAAGCCCACAAAACCCTTTGGGCAGGGTGAGCCAGGTTTTCCCTCTTCAATACGGGCACGCCTTCCATCTTCACTGCTGGATGTTCGTAGATTCCAGAATGGAACCCCAAGAGGTGAGGCATCACTGAGAAAAACATCCTCAGCAGATGCTTCACTAAGCCTTTTGATATTCACATCATCCATATGGGTGGCTTCCGGGACAAGCATAAATGGTGTTCCCCAGCCAACACTGTTCACCCCATAATAGTTCAACAAGAATTCATGTTCTTCAGCCGTTCCGACACCACCCTGTACTGTTACACGAAAAGCCTCCGGTAAGCTGCCATCAAACTCTCCCCTTGCTGAAAGAGCCTTGGCATACATGGGAACAAGTTTCTCAAGAAGTTGTTTCTTTTTTGCTTTAAATTCTTCCAACACAACACCCAGTAAAAATCCCTTGGATGCAAAGGCGTGTCCACCACAATTCAACCCGGATTCAATCCGGAACTCAGAGGCCCATAGTCCCAGTTTTGCAAGAAAACGCCCCTGAATCTCCGATGATCGATGATCACTGACCTTCAGAATAATCTTCTTTTTCATCTTCCCATTGGCATCCGGAAAAAAATCTTTGAACTCTGTCATATACCTGTAGAGTCGCTTATTAATTCCTGCTGAAAAAACCATCGAAGCAGACAGGGTACTTTCTGCAAAACCGCGAAGAGCACTCATTGCATCGGCAAACACAGGAGAGAGCTTCTCACCCTTTTTATACTGATCCCGATCAAGCTTTGTCATGATATTGACATCGATACTACCCGGTACGGCACCTGTACGAAGTTTATCCTGAATCGCTTCTTTTTCTGCACCATCGGATAATTCGAACATTTCAAGGTAGGTCTTTTTGAGAGGCGCTTCATCTGGAAGCATTTCATAATATTTTGTTATCTCACTTCCCGCTTCAAAAGGAGAACTCTGCAGAGCTTTAACCTGTCGCCCAACCAGCATATCCACAAGGTTCAGATATGCTGTTATACGTCTGGCCCGAGCATCTTCACTTCCATTGGGGATTTGCTCATAGGGTTCATTCTCGCTCTCACAATGAAACTTGCGCATCTGTTCAATCAGAACATCATCCACAAGAGAGATGGACGAGGAGATACCATATCTGGCGACCTTCAATGGAGAATCTATGGTAAAACCTGTCCCCATAACCGGGATATGAAAAGTGTGGGCTGTTCCGCTGGAAATATACTCTGACATATTATCCTCAAGCTGTTAATAAACAGAAGGTGATACCTTTTTTATTTTATACTTTAACTACTATCCGTCCAGAAATGAGATTTTCCCTCTCAATCGAAGCACCAAGGCACATTCTCAACAGAAACAAAACGTTAGAGAAGAATCCTCATCCATAGCAGACATTCACTAAAACTACACCGATCACCATAATAACTCATTGGAACCATAAAGTAATGATTTCTCTGCATGGTGGAATAAGAACGAGAATATATCCTTCTCTTTTCTTCTTTACTTTAAGATCTGGAGCTACAAATAATTAAGCCTTTTCAAGTAATTCACGCTATATGTCTTCAAATGCACTTATTTCTAACTTTCTTTTGACCTCCATAGATCAATCAACCATGGTGAAAATACTGTGACGTTTCTATTTAAATACCGCTTCATTTTCCTCCTCAGCCTGCTTGCAGCACTCTTTTATGGTCATTTTTACCTGAACTGTGCTCAAGTGGAAATCAAAATCCAATCACCAGGTCGAACTTTTTTTAAAATGTACTGGGCATCTGAAGGTGAGCAATCCTATTCTGGAAATAAAATGGCCAGGGTACAGATACAACCCGGAGCCGATATGTACAGTTTTGCACTCACCGACCTCCGTGATGCCGACACCTTGCGTATTGACCCCGCTGGAATGCCAGGTAAAATAATAATTAAAGACATTATCATCAAACAACCTGGACTGCCGACAATACACTTCTCTACTGCAGAAGATTTTGCAAGACTACGCCCATTTGGTGATGTTGAATCGACAAATTTTTCCGAAGATGGCTGGGTGGTGCATTCAACCGGTACCAACCCCAGGTTCCAATTCAATCTCTCAAAAACGGAACGTACTCTTAACTGGATTTCCGAAGCAGGCCGATTTTTGATGCTGCTGATTCCAGGCTTACTACTTATTCAATTGCTACAGCCTCTCTGGCCCGACAACAGCTATGCCGTATACTGTGGCGTTTTTGCACTTGCTCTGATTTTGACCATGGCCGTGGTGTCAAAAGAAAACCATCATCCCGACGAGATGGTCCATATTTCCGCCGTTGAATACTATCAGAACCACTGGCTGCCACCACCGGTGGAAAGCCCCGACATCAGGGACACATATAGCATTTATGGCTTTTCTAGATTAAACACACTGGAGCCCAGTTATTTATTAGCTGGTAAATTTGCATCACTGCTTGAAATATTCCACCTGGACCGGCTTCTGCTCTTACGCCTGTTCAACGTCCTGCTTTTCTCCATCCTGACCTTCCTTGCGATCAAGCATGTTCAGTATCGTCTGCTCTTTATCCCTCTGCTGCTCAGCCCCCAGATCTGGTATTTATTCAGTTATGTAAATTCGGATGCGCTTGCTCTTTTTGTTGCAGTACTTGCTGCATGGCAAATGGTAAGCAGAGAATCTGCTCTCAATCGTTTCCTCGAACAAAAGAAAATATCCATTGCCAAAATCATTGGACTTGGGTTTCTTTTTGCATTCCTTCTTCTTGCAAAAAAACCATTCTACTTTTTCATACTCTTTTTCCTCTTTTATTTTTCCTGGCGTTGCTTTTTTGAACCCTTCACGGACTTTAGAGGCATGATAAAACGACTGCTTGTACTTCTTTGCATCGGCGGCTCCCTTGTTGGTCTACGAGTGGCTGCAGATATCTACGTGAATGGATTCAATAAGCAGGAACAGATGCGTAATATGCAGGAACTCACTGCAGCCACGACCTATAAACCTAGCACTGAACTCAATCGCAAACATATTCATCTACAAATGCGTGAAAGAGGGACTAGCCTAAAAAGTTTTCTTATGGATCACCGCTGGGGAGAAAAATCATTCAGAAGTGGCGTTGGAGCCTATGGCTATATGACAGTTTCAGGGCCAAATAGCTATTACGATGCAATGCGCATAGTCAGCCTTGCAGCCTTATTCTTTATGGGAGTATCCATTGTACTTTTTGGCGGATGGAGAGGGAATTTTTTATTTGCTGGCGCCCTGGCATGTTCTGTAGCTCTCATCACTGTTGCCTGCTACCATGCATGGACAGTGGATTTCCAAGCCCAGGGACGTTATTTATTCGCTATTATACCCATAATCGGGATGATATTTGTCAAAACTGAAGCAGCCTACAACCAGACACTTTTTAGAACCCTGACTTGCAGTATGTTTCTGCTGTCGGTATACAGTTTTGTCGGAATTGCTCTTCTGAACATCGAAAAGTATGGCTGGGGATAAACAGGAAGCCCACCCTCTGCTTCTTCATTACCAGATACTAGCCTAATTGAAGATAAACTCCTGGGACGTGACAGTACGCTTGAACAAGCCAGATCAATGAGGAACAAATAATGAAAAACAGCACAAATCAGCTGATCAACACATCAGTGCACCACTAAACAATTGGATAGGGGAAAATTCCGATTCCAATTTCAATTCGATTACCAAGAGAAGCAATGCATGACGAAATGCTCTCCCGCTGCTTTTTACACACTTACAGATCTTAAACTGATACTCTTTTTGCAGGATTGAAGAATAGCAGGATGCCATTAACTCTCGATAATGGGAAAAGTTGTACTTACCAGTATACAGTTCATAATTCACAGCACCCATTGCTTCCCGCTTTTCCAGGTCTTCAACCAGTATACTGATTCCCCGAGCAAAGTCCGTAGGTGCCGGATGCATCAGCATCGCATTTTCATCACTCAATACCAGGCGATTGGAAGGAATATCCGTTGCCACAATCGCCCGACCAGCCTTCATATAATCAAGAATTTTCAAGGGGCTATTCACGCCCGAGGCGCGCGGAGACAGAAGTATGTCCGAGGCCCGCAAATAGTTTGGTAAGCTATCCGGTGCAATCTTACCTAAAAAGCTGACCCGCTGCGCCAGTCCCAACTCGCTAAACTTTTCACTTTGTGTTTCAATTTCTTCTTTCGAGCCACCAATAATAACAAATTGAGCCTGGGGACAATACTCAAGAACCTTTGGAATGGCAGCAAACATCAACTCCACTCCTTGATAAACAGCAAACGATCCAACAAAGGTGATAACAACATCCTCCGGTGACTTTTGCAGTTTTTTCCTGACGGCTGCCACCTTATCGTTTTCAAATTCAACGAGCGAAGAGGGTACGTCAAATATATGAAAAGCTCGGGTAGTGCTTCCCATTGCTTCCACCTGTCGTACAAGGCCAGGACATGTACAAATTACTGCGTCAGCCATATGTACTGTAATTTTTTCCACCCCAGCATACATCCGCAAAAACAGATTTTTCAACACCCCTTTTTTATAGGAAAACGGATCAGAATGTTTTTCAAAAATAACACGTGTCCGAATAAGTTTTCCAAGGATTACCCCAATAAATCCCGCTTCTTCAATGCCATGAATAACATCATAATGGTTCGTCAGGCAAAGACGAATACCCTTAAAAAGAATAAGCACATCAAAAAACAATTTAGCTAGAGATGGCCCGATTGGAATATTCTGCCAGCGAAACGGATTGGCGACACGAATAACCCGAACACCTTTAATCTCTTTCTCATCCCCTATGGGAAGAGTCAACAGATCAACTTCATAGCCAAGTTCTGCCAATGCCATTGCATTAAATGCCACCCGTATGGGAGAACCACGCCATTGGAAAAATGGTTGGGGAGAAATAATTAATATTTTTTCTTTCAGTATGTGCAAGGATAAGTCCTTTGTTATCAATATATAAACCTGTACAAACGTCAAAGCCCTTCTTCTGGCTTCGATAACTTCATCGTTCATTCTAACAAAAAACAAAGGGTTCCTGTAACAAACAAGACTTTTTTCCACAGCATCCCTCTGCTTAAGAGGGTAACTCTACCCTAAAAGTAGAGATATCACGAGCATTTTAGGGTACATCATCGCCGGATTTTTTCAGCAATATATTTCCATGAGTAAAATCAAAACCTTGCCAATTGAACCATAAAACTCCATACACCTGCCAGAAACATAACACCAATACATGTAGCAGCTAACGTTACATCTATTTCCTTTTGGTATCTTCCTAGTAAACGCTTCACTCTGTTTTGTTTTCTAAATTTGTTTGATACCCAGAAAACTGATTGTAAACTCCCATTACCATACTGCTTTTTACTGATAATTTTTCTTCCTTTCACGCTGTCCCCTCCCTAATGATTTGTAATATACAGAGTGTAACAAACGCAGGTGCTCACAGAGTGAGCACCGTCTAAAAAAAATCATCCTCTTTAAAAATATTTTCCAATTGTTCTAATCACACGAACTCTGGTACGGTACAGTCTTGTTAATTAACAACTATTGCTCAGTCATACTAAGCAAACTAGGTATTCCCACCCAAATAAGGATTTTTATTATGCTCTATCGAACTATTCTCTGTCTTTTTTTTCTCTGTTTCAGTGCCCCTGTAATGGGACTTGAAATCGCAGGAGTTCCTGTTCCTGAAACCCTCAACACCGATTTGAAACTTAACGGAGCCGGAATTCGCTCCAAGTTTTTCTTTAAAATCTATATTGCAGAGCTCTATCTTGAGCATCCATCAAACAATGCTCAAAACATTCTTGAGACCAGTGGCAAGAAACGTTTGACCATGCACTTTCTCTATGACGAAGTAGGTATGGAAAAACTGGTTGATGGCTGGAATGAAGGATTCTCTGGAAATCTGACTCAGGAACAGTTAAAAACCCTGGAGCCGAAAATAGAGCAGTTTAATAAACTCTTTACAGATCTCCATAAAGGGGAAGAAATTATACTTGACTATAGTCCGGACCAGGGAACAATTGTTACCATTGCAGGAACACTGAAGGGAACTGTGATGGGAGCTGATTTTAATCGTGCACTACTCTCTATCTGGCTGGGTAAAAATCCTGTGGGGGATGATCTTCGGGATGCCCTGCTTGGTGTAGAATAATCCCCTTATTCAACAAAATAGAGAGACTCGACCATGTCTTATAAAGCCGTTTTTCACCTGGATCAAAACGAAGAAGCAGTTATGAATTTGGCGTTAAACAATGTGGTGAACCTGCTTAACGCCATCCCTGAAGAAGATTATAAGCTGATCGTTCTTTTTAACGGGCCTGCTGTAAAACTTGTTACAAGCCCTGCTGTTACAGGATTTCATAGACGAATCAAAGATCTCAGGATCAAAGATGTTCGTTTTCAGGTGTGTAAAAATGCCATGGTCCGTTTTGATATTACAGAAAATCAGATTATTGAGGAGTGTGAGATAATACCTGCCGGAATCGTTACCCTCATAGACTTACAAAAAGATTCTTTTGCCTATATCAAACCATAGGGCTTCAGTTATTTTTTCTCCACGGCGAGCAGAGTCATATCATCATCACCATCGATCTGTTTTCCAAACGCTTTCAATTCGCCGATAATATTTTGTGTTGCTTCCTTAAGCGGAAGCCCACGTCCATCCACCATAGAGCTAAGAAAGCGTTTCGCGCCGTATAGTTCACCCGTTGCACCACCATACTCAGTTAAACCGTCTGTATATAAAAAAAGCCTGTCACCGCTCTCTAAACGCCCCTCACCTTCGTCCCAGACTCCATCCATCCCGGCTGGAGGGCCTCCCACATCCAGAAAAGTACTCTTACCATCACTGCTCATATGAACAATTGGTGGGTGCCCGGCGCAGCAGTAACGAAAAGTATCATCCTGAGTATTAAAAAGAAGATACACAATGGTCATGTAGCGATTAAAGCGGGCTATGGGAAACTCCTTATTAAGCTCCCTGATCACGTCTCCCGGCGACATAACGCTTTCCACCTTACCATCCACGTCCTGTCTTTTAGTAATTGCAGCAGAACCACTGAGGGCCTGAGTAGCAAGAGCTGTCATCATTGCAGCGGGGAAACCATGGCCGGAAACATCAAGAATGTAAATCGCCAGATGCTCACTGCCTATCCGCTGAATATTATAAATATCCCCTCCCACTTCCTGGCAGGGGTTAAAATAGGAGGCAAATCGTAATTTCTTACAATCGGGAACACGCTTAGGAAGGAGGTGCTTCTGAAGATCGGCCGCAGCATGGAGGCCCTGAAGCAATTCTTGCTGCTGGGCAATCAACTCAGCATTTGCAGTCTGAAGTGAAACCGTCAGGCGGCTAATAGTCAAATGAGTATTGACCCTAGCCAACAACTCATCCCTACTTATGGGTTTAACCAGATAATCAACGGCTCCGAGTTCAAAAGCCCTCATCTTTGATTCGACATCTTGACGAGCAGAAAGCATAAGAATCGGGATAGATTGTAATCGTGTATCACCCTGTAGTTTTGCACAGAGTGAAAAGCCATCCATCTCTGGCATGGCAATATCAAGGAGAACAAGGTCGATGGATTCCTTATAACAGATTTCAAGACCTTCCCTGCCATTAACAGCCTCAATAACCCGATAGCCACCATCACGAAGGAAGGCATTCACCAGAATACGGATAGCTTCACTATCATCAACCACAAGGATTGTTATTTCGTTCAAGTTATTGTCCATATCTTCACTGGCGGGAAAAATATTTAACCAGTCTTAAAATATTCGTATCCCCAGATCTCCGATAACTCACCTCATCCATCACCTCACAGATAATTGCAATCCCTCTACTGTTTGGCGGAAGCAATATTGTATCCACAGCAATTTCACCCTGAGCATTGTTTTTCAAAAAATTCTCAAATTTACCTTTGTCCACAAAGGTACAGATCACCTTGTCATCGGTGGTGATGAATTTCATACTCATAAACATATCATCTTGAAACTGATACGAATGCTTAACAATATTATTTGCGGATTCAGTTATGGCAAGCTCAAGCTGATACGTTTCAATATCAGTAAAACCGAGATTTACAAAAAGAGCATGGACAGAAAAGCCAAGAAGACGGACATCGGCAAGACGCGCAGGTACCCGAAAGACAATAGTAGATCCTGTGGGAATTTCGCTATTTATCAATGGCATTAGAATAGTAGGGTAGGGGGATCAGTTACTATCCGCCCGGATAGGAGAGCTTTTTTCTACATCATAACACAGGGAACAACTTACCGGACTGAGGTATTCAGCTGCGCCTTGCTCAACATCACAGAACCGGTTAGTTGATGTAAAAATGACGTTGTTTTTCGAGATGGTTTAATAAATTCAAACCCATACTTTCCATCTCTGCAATTTCGTATAACTGTGTGTTCTCTGAATTTAAAATTCCTGCCAATGCGCCCTTCCATAATAAATTCATCTCCGACCGAAAGCTTCGAAGGGGACACCAGAAGCAGCCCACCAGGCGAGATATCCAGAACAATCGCCGTAGTACGCTTTCCGGTACCACTATTAGTGCAATGAACAATAATATCTTCATTCATTATCTGTTTATTGATAATTCGACGATACTGTCTTTTTTCATCACTTTCTATCTGCTCTATTGGTTCACTCCCCTCCATCTGCAGTGAAGCAAGTAGAGCTTCATCAAAACCAGTCGACTTAGGTTCTACAATGACTTCCTTTTCAGCGACAGGTTCCTTTGGAATAATTCTCTTTTTCTGTTCCTCACCAAGTCTTTTAAAGGCTTCACTACGATCTGCTGCCTGAATAAAGATATCATCCAGATGTGTCATCTTGAGCAGACTGAGAACCATCTCATTAACCCCGCAAAGGACTAATAGCCCGCGCCCGTCTATCTCCTTAAGCGAACGAACGATAGCCCCAAGCCCCGTGGAATCGACAAACTCAACGGAGGAAAGATCGAGCACAATATCCATATGCCCTTTCTGAATAAAACTTTGCATGGAGTCAAAAAAAATCTGCGCAAAAGAAGCATCAAGCCGTGACCCTTCACAGGTAACAATGAATATTTTCTCAACAACTTCAGTATTTATCTTCATCGCAGGTCACCAACCTAGTAAGGGGGACTTCATAGTATTTATCAATGGTGTCCGATTGGCAAGAGGCGTTGAAGGAAGGACCTGAACCAAGCACAACTGATCAATAATAATAGTAAACACCACCATGATAGCAGAAAATTAAATACACTACAAGCTGGTTCAAGAGATCGAAAAAATCACGCACGTAACAACAACAGCGTAAATTCAGCAACTTAACCCACAACCAAGAGCGCGGCAATCCAGAAAAAATGATAGGGACGCATCAAAAAGAACCTTGGCATATTATTTACCGGTTTTATAAGGATACCCCTTCCGCGCCCAATCATACACACCATAACGCAAATTGTAAATCCGCTTAAAACCACGATCAGCAAGGATTCGTGAAGCAACCGTTGATCTGTTTCCAGTTGCACAGTAAATAAAAACATCCTCATGCTTTTTTGATTCCAACTCAGCAATTCTTGCCTGTAACTGTTGGATGGGTATCAATGTTGTTCCCTCAATATGCAGCTGCTGGTACTCTCCTGGAGTTCTAACATCAAGGATAAAAGGATGTAAATTACTTAACAATTCTGCAGCTTCATCTGCTGTAACTGCGGTGTAATTGGGCCGAACAAGCTCAACCACAGTAATCGTACCAGCGGCCGTCGTACCAAGAGTAAAGGAATAGCTGCCCACACTCTTCATTTTGAAAAAAGGTGACTTTTCCGGCGCTGGAAAGAGAATATCCTTATATTTTAACTCCTCCACCGTAAAGGGCTGTGAAGAAAACTTCTCTGGATATCTAAACTTTATGTAATCGCCGCGATACACGGTGAAATTATTCTCCTTTGTCGCTGGATCAACGTCCAGCACCCGATATCCGGTAAGTATCTTCCCAGAGATACCTGCACTGCTGACCGGCTGACAAAACAGTGCGAAAACTGTCGAAACAATAAGTAAAACAAGAGATATCTTTTTATTCATACCCTTTCCTTTTAAAAGCATTGTAGGCAATAGAGTACTTACTTTATTGCCCGCAGTAAATTTTCAAACTATCCGACAACTGCACAACTGTTCTCTTTGAGATGCAGTCTGCACCATGGCAGGATAAAACACCAGTTTAAAGGTTCCATTCTTTTTATCAAAAAATTATCGAGCATACATTGATTCCAAAGGGTTGCAATGGATCTTCTCAAAAACAAATCCGCTCCAGCAGGTGCACATCCATTGGATTTTCATCCACATCGATGATAAGCTCGAGGTTTCCCATCTGTTGAAGAAAATCCACAGGTAGGTAGATGCTTTTTCACAAACCAATATCTTTCACGACACAGAAACAGATAGCGTCCGTCACACTCCATGAAACGTCGTTATGGAACAGTCAAATAATCTATTGGAGGAACACATGTCAGCACCAAATACAACAATCGGGCTTCTTACATTCTGTCTGCTTATTCTCGGAACAGGACTCAGCCATACCACTTCAATTATAGAGGATGAAGAAAAGGATACAATTGATGATTGGGAGTACAGCTTTGAGAACAAAACGCAGGAGAGAGCATTTCCACAAAGCGCCCGGGTAAAAACTCTGGTTTCCCCAGCTCCAAGAATGCAGCGTATGGCTGAGTCCATGGCAATGAATACGGCTCCGAGTCTAATGGCAGATGCCCTTGGGTTTTCCGTAGGAGGTGCCAAGGATAGTAACAATTTCTTCCAAAATATTGAACGAGGCTATCTCCCCCGCTATTCATCCCTAAGCTATGAAGGCCTATTTTATGACTATACCTTTGATACGGCACAAAACAAGCCGTGTGAAACTCTTTTCTGCCCATCCTATAGTCGCGGCATCAGTAAAGACATCTACTCCGGTGAAACAGATTATTATCTCTCCGTTGGATTAAACTCCGGACTGACGACAGAGAGTTTTCAACGTAAAAAACTCAACCTAATTGTTGTGCTCGATATTTCAGGCTCCATGTCTTCCCCTTTTAACTCCTATTATTATGACGGAGTGAAGCGTCGCAAAAATGAAACTACTCGCGGGAATAAAATGGAAATCGCCAACCAGGCAATCGTCAATATGCTGAGCCATCTCAATGATTCTGATCGTTTTGGCATGGTTCTATTTGATGACCAGGGCTACAGAGCCAAACCTCTTCGCACAGTCGGATCTACGGATATGCAAGCTATCTCCAAGCATATTTTGGACTTACATTCACGCGGCGGGACAAATATGGAAGCTGGCTTTATGAAAGGTCTGGAGCAATATGGTTCCATTGACTCCTCTTTAAAAAATCCAGCCATATACGAAAATAGAATCATTTTCCTTACAGATGCGATGCCTAATCGTGGCGAACTTCGTAAAGATAGCCTTTTCAGCATGGTCAAAGAGGCAGCCACCAGGAATATTTTCACCAGTTTTATTGGCATCGGCGTTGATTTCAACCCAGATCTTATCGAGCATATCAGCAAAACCCGTGGCAGCAACTATTATGCAGTACATTCCAATAAAGATTTTAAAAAGCGGCTCGACACTGAATTTGATTTTATGGTTACGCCCCTGGTCTTTGACCTGAAACTGCAACTCACAAGTGATGACTACGAAATCACAGGGGTTTTTGGCTCTCCCGAAGCGGATCTCGCCACCGGTCAGATGATGCAAATCAACACTCTTTTTCCCAGCAGCACTGAAGATGAGGAGGTACGTGGTGGAGTGGTTCTGGTGAAATTACGAAAAACAGCTTCTGCAAATGGCCCAATTAACCTGGAAGTTTCCTACAGCGATCGCAATGGCAAAAAATATAGCAGCAGTGATACCGTTCAATTTGATTCAGACAGTGTGCATTGGGATAACAGAGGGGTTCAAAAAGCAGTACTACTCAGTGAATATGTTTCCCTTCTCAAAAATTGGCTACTCGACAGCAGAAAAGGCTGTAACGACACTGTTACACGCCCAACCCCCTGCTTCCCCTATTATCGAATGGGTTTAGTGAATCCTGATTTCCGCCCAGAGCACAAAGAGATAAAAACCTGGGAACAACGCTCATGCCCACTTGAGATTTCAGAGGGCTATAAAAAGCTATTCAGCATTTTCTCAAGCCACTTTGCAACGGAAATGACAATGCTCAACGATTCAACCTTACAAAAAGAAATGGATATTCTAGAGAAGCTAAAAGGAAAAAACAGTGGAAACAAAATAGACGACTGGAAAGTACAATAGACAACCAAAATAAACACAAACCTAAGAAGAACCCAGTAAGTGCTCACAGGTGCCGCATTTTGTCTGTTTTCTTCTCTCCGCAATAGTTGACAAGCTCGTAAAAAGTTCAAATTGGAGATGGCTAAGTAAAAAGCTTCATATGCGAGGCGCGTATTTTTTATTCAATTTCGGCGTACTAGGGTACGTCGTAATTGAATAAAAAATGCAGCAACGAAGCAGATGAAGAGTTTTTACGACGCCATCAATAGTTTTTTCTATGCGGATAGAGAAAAACAGATGAAAGGTGGTGCCTGCGGCCGCTTACATCATTAACTCCGAATCATATCCGCTATCTGAAATGCCACTTCGAGGCTCTGTTCGGCGTTTAGCCTCGGATCACAAGTCGTAAGATAGTTATTTGCCAACTCCTCATCAACAATATTTCTGGCACCACCCGTACACTCAGTAACATTATTTCCCGTCATCTCAAGATGAATACCGCCGGGAATGGTTCCTTCTGCCCAGTGGGTCTCGAAAAAACAGGTTATTTCAGAAAGAATATCGTTGAAATTACGTGTCTTAAGACCGCTTTTAGCCGTGTAAGTATTGGCATGCATCGGATCACAGTTCCAGACAATATTGTAGCCCTCACGCTTTGCTTCACGCAGAAGCGGAGGCAGTACTTTTTCAATATTATTCATGCCGAGTCTGGTTATCAGGGTTAAACGCCCCGCTTCATTCTCAGGATTTAAGGCATCGATAAGCTGCTTCACATTATCAAGGTCATAATCAGGACCGATCTTCACCCCAATGGGATTATTGACACCTCGCAGAAATTCAACATGGGCACCATCCACCTGCCGGGTTCGCTCGCCTATCCAGAGCATATGGGCAGAACAATCATACCAATCTCCCGTAATTGAATCCTCACGTGTAAGCGCAGTCTCATAACCGAGCAATAATGCCTCATGGGAGGTAAAAAACTGTGCCTGCTGCATCTGGGGACTATTGGGATCAATACCAATGGTCTCCATAAACTGCAGAGCCTGCTGAATCTGCTTACCGAGCCGTTCATAACTGCGCCCCATGGGAGACTGTTTCACAAACTCCTGATTCCACGCTGATACTCTATCCAGTGCCGCAAAACCACCACGGGTAAAGGCACGAAGCAAATTGAGGGTGGACGCAGCCATATTATAGCCTTCCTGGATCCGGTTGGGATCAGGAATACGTAAATCTGCAAGGGGTTCCGAGCAATTCACCATATCACCGCGATAGGACATAAGCTCCACACCATCCACCATTTCGGTATCCGATGAACGAGGCTTTGCAAACTGTCCGGCAATACGACCAAGCTTAATAACGGGTTTGCCACCGGCATAGGTCAGTACAACGGCCATCTGCAGCAAAACTTTCAGCTTCTCACGAATATTGGGGGCCGTAACCTGGGAAAAATCCTCGGAACAATCACCACCCTGGAGCAGAAAGGCATCTCCTGTTACAGCTTTGGCCAGTAACGCCTTCAAATCTCTTATTTCACCCGCAAAAACCAGCGGAGGCAAAGCAGAAAGTCTCTCTATTACTGCATCATGGGCCGCCATATCTGGCCATTTTGGCTGCTGAAGAGCGGTGAAGTTCTGCCAGCTTGTTTTTGTCCATTTATTCTGTTCTGTTCCCATGATCTTCTCTCAATGTATAAATATTATCTTACAAATCGTCCATATAAGGTGTGGTTGCGGCATATTTTTGCAGCTATTCAAGTTCCATCCACTCCTGTCAAACAAAAATGCCCTTCCTAAGGATTCAAGGAAGGGCATCAATTTTTCTACTTCCTAGCGAATTTTACAGTTCAAGCCATGACTCGGAGAATACGGTCTGTCCTGAAAGCGCTTTATAGGTCTTGTAATGTTCAAGGGCAGCTCCCGAAAGGGCAGATGTACCCGGATCATCACCATCCATCATCGCATGAACCATATCTACATGCTCCTGACGTTCACCTTTACAGATGGCCATAAGCTCATCATCATAGGCATTTACGATGGCTGTTGAAAGACCATATTTCATAAGCATGATCAGGTAGGTACGATCGAGGTATTTACGAAGATTGTCAGCTACACCATTTGATACATTGGAAAGACCAACGGTGGAACCGGAACCAGGTGCGATATCCGGCAGCATTTCCATAAATTCCAAGCCCGCCGAAATCTGGTCAGCACCAAGAGTAATAGGAGTTCCAATTGGATCAAAGAGAATCTTCTCATTGGGGATGCCGCCATCATTCATTGCCATCATCAGATCTACGGACATCGCCGCACGTTCAGCAGAATCTCGGGGCATACCATCAGCTCCCCAGAGAAGAGCAATAACGTCACACTTCATTTCAGCAGCAACGGGAATCATCTGTTCCATACGCTCTGGCTGGGCGGAAATGGAGTTCATCAGGGCCTGTTCTTTATTAGTAACAGCCTTAAAACCGGCTGCCATTGCATCCATATTGGTGGTATCAAGACAAAGAGGAGTATCAACAACTGCTTCAACAGTCCCAACAACCCATGGGAGAAGTTCTGTACCATCTTTTCGTGCAGGTCCGATATTCAGGTCGAGATAAGATGCACCGGCACCAGCCTCTTCCTTGGCCATTTCCTGGACAGGGCCCTGAACACGATCCTTCATGGCACCGCCACTACGATATCCCATGATATTGATACTTTCTGCAATTGCTTTAACAGTTTGCCCCATTGTACTCTCCTTAAGTCTCTAAATTATTGTTTTTTCAGTTCGTCCGTTTTATTTTCACAAAGACGCTAATTTACACTTTTTTTTGCTTTCTGTCAATTGACGCTGATTTTACTTCCCCGCCGATGGAAACAGATCCATATCTGTATGCGGAAGAAAGAGTGCCGCCATATAATGATTCATAAAATCAGGGTTTTCAGAAAGCTCCATATTGGTCATAAGTGTACGCACCGCAACCCGCTCACGGAAGCGCTTATGATCCGTCAGGCTTATCTGGCAACCCAGCATGGAGGCGTTACCAATATAGAAGAATCGATCCCGATCAATATCTGGAAGTAAGCCAATGGAAATAGCACGTTCAAGATCAATATAGGATCCAAAGTTACCGGCAAGAATAACCCGATCAAGATCATCAAACGTCAGTCCAACGGATTCAAGCAAGGTTTGATATCCTGCATACATGGCACCTTTGGCCCGAATCAGGTTATCGAGATCCACCTCAGTAATAACAATATCCTCACCTATCATGGAATCTCTGTCCCAGGCCAGAACATATTCCCAACGATCCTGACCTTCACGAATCCGAGGATGATTGAGACTCCTGTTGAACTTCCCCTGGGGATCAAGAACTCCGGCATCAAGCAGTTCTGAAACAATGGATATAAGCCCGGATCCACAGATACCGCGAGGTTTGGTGTGCCCGATTGTTACGACCATTGGGTCATATGTCTCGGGGTGAATCTGGAAATTCTCAATGGCTCCTTGGCTTGCCCGCATACCAAATTTAATTCCACCGCCTTCAAAAGCTGGGCCTGCAGAACAAGCCGCACAGACCATCCAGTCCTGATTCCCGACCACAATTTCGCCATTGGTGCCAATATCGATAAAGAGGGAAATCTCTTCACTTTTCTGCATTTGACAAGCATGCACGCCGGCCACGATGTCACCGCCAACATAGGAAGAGATACAGGGATAGAGAAACATTCTCACGGATGGGTGAGCCATAATGCCAAGACCAGCTGCCTTGGTCAGCGGGAACTGGCTAACACTTGGAACATAGGGAGCCTCCCGCAAAAATTTTGGATTGATGGCGAGCATTAAATGTGCCATAACCGTATTCCCGGCGGTCATAATATAGCTGATATCACTGGGGCTGATAATATGCTTTTTACACACTTCCTCAATAATATTATTGATGGTGTAAATAACCTTTTCCTGCAGGCCTTTCAGCCCCCCAGGACGCTGGGAGTAAATCATACGGGAGATAACATCTTCACCATAACCGATCTGGGAGTTATAGCCGGAACCATCCGCTACAATTTCACCGCTATTCAGATCAATTAACACGCCACCACAGGTCGTAGTACCGATATCAACGGCCAGGCCGTAGAGACGATCTGTAGTATCACCGGGTTCCACGGCAATTATTCTGTCGGACTCCGTTGGTCCCTTGCCATGCAGAAGAATGACGGTTACATCCCAGTTGGCCTCCCGGAGCACAAGCGAAAGCTCATGGATAAGTTCAGGGTGATCATAACTTGGTTCAGGACTGTCTGGCTTGGCATTTTTCAGCGCACGCATCAAACGCTGCATGTCTGAAATATTGTCGTTAATCGTTGGGGGCGGAACCTTCAAAAATACTTTTCCGACGGGCGGATCGATATCCCAGGTTCCAATAAGTGATTCCAGCGATCTCGCAGAAATGGCACGGGTCGTTTTAGGCTTTCGTTTTAGGGCCTTCCCATCGGCCTTAACCATTTCAGGAATACGGACGGTTATATCAGAGACCACATTTGACTTACAGGCCAGCCGTACACCACTATTGTACTCATCCTCTTTCAGGGAAGCGGCACTGTCAGACTTCACCTCTCCTTTTTCGAGAGTAACCTTACACTTTCCACAGACCCCATCTCCACCACAAAAAGCATGAATATATACTCCTGCAGATGCTGCAGCGGTAAGAAGATTTTCTCCATCTTCAACAGTGACATGGACGTCATCGGGTAAAAAATGTATGCTATGTGCCATAGAGGGTTCTCGCTGATCAAAATTCATGTGCTTTTAGGTCAGAATAAAAATAACAGGATGTCGCACCTTGTCAAGAAATTTTATTTATAGGACACATAAATAAAATTGATCGATACCGTCCTGCATTCACAAATACAATTCGAAGAATATGACACAAGATAAAAACACTCCTTTCTGGCTCAAGGCACATATCGAACTCGACTCTGCTCTTGAGGAATCCGCCGTTGACTATCTGGTTGGAGTTATGGGAGCCAGTGTTGAACAATCCGTCGATATACAGATACCTCCCCTTCGTCTCAACGCATATATGGCAGAAGAAAGCCCTGATAAGGCAGTGCAACAAGGACTTCAGGACAAGCTCGAGAAGCACCTAATAGAACTGGCAACAATCTTTCAGGTGGAAAAACCGACCATCTCCTGGGAACGTATCGAGGACCAGGACTGGTCTAATAACTGGAAGGCCCATTTCAAACCCTTTGCAATTACAAAAGGACTTGTAATCACACCCACATGGGAAGAATATAGCGCATCAGAAAACGAACGGATAATTGTTATGGATCCAGGAATGGCCTTTGGGACCGGGCATCATGCAACCACCAGTCTCAGTCTAGACTTTATTAGAGAACTCCTTGCCATGAACAGTGCTCAGCATGTCCTTGACGTCGGAACGGGTACCGGTATTCTCGGTATGGGGGCAGCTCTTTTTGGTGCCACCTCTGTGCTTGGAATTGACAACGACCCGGAAGCAGTACGTGTTGCGACTGAAAATGTCGCTTTAAATACTCTGGATTCGGTGATGGATGTTTCCATTGAGCCGCTGGAACAGCTTGACACTTTTTTTGACCTTATTGTTGCCAATATTATCCATGATGCCCTTATTACCATGGCCGGCCCCTTCAGCCGTCTTCTTTCGCAGGGAGGAAATCTTGTCCTCTCTGGCATCCTTCACGGTGAACAGGAAAAAAGCATTATTCAGACATATACCGATTCTGACTTTTTATTTACCAACAGGAAGGAACAGGAGGAATGGGCTGCCCTCCACTTCACTAAAAATAGTTAATCACTTTCAGCGTTTGCGGAGTTTTCCATGGGACTGATCTGATAATTCTCATCAAACATAATCCCCATGCCATTCTCTTCACATCTGGCCACAATACCGGAGGCACTCACCCAGACACGCTTTCCTTTCCATGCCTTAAGGGTTTCAAGGGAGAGAATAAATTTCAAGGTCTGTAAATCTTCAAGAGAGAGCAGGAATTCGAGCCGCACCTTGCTTACCAGCGGTAGTGGATGATCGGTTTCAATAAAGGCACCACCTGCACTGATATTAGCCGTCAGGTATTCCATCATCGGTGTTTTTCCAGCCAGAGTTTCAGCGGTCAGCTTTGTCTGTATCCGCTTGAAATATCGTTCGTGTATTCTACGTTCGTCGCCTGACATTTTCCCTCCTAATGTTGCGTCAATGATTAAGTGTCGTATTATGCGTCGTATTTTTTCTGTGCCTGTTGATGTTCACTCACCACCAAACATCCTTCTTCACCGAACTTCGCGGCGGAAAGCTTGCGACCAGGAGTCCTGCTCTGTTTACCAAAAACCACTCTCCGGGCCGAATCATCGGAATCAAACGCTATCTGTAGCCGAACCTGGGGAACACGCTGATCGGATGAAAGTAATAGGATTCGAACCGCCGCGACCACCTCGGGGGGCATCGTTAACCACTATCATATTCCCGACGGCTCTTCCACCCGGGGAAAGCAGCGCTTTTACCGGGGAGAATTTCCTCTGCCCGACGATTGTGTATTGTAAATATTTCAGTTTCAGCCAGACAACTATCCGCAAAAAACATGGATAGTAATAAAAGACCCAAAAGCAGACTTCTCCCCATAGATTCAAACCTGATGTTAAATGCTATCGTTTTCATAATTAGAAGGCAACTTTTTCCTGCATCACCGGTTGCTTTTCTTTTGCGATTGCTCAGGTTTTATGCAAAGATAGGCCATAACTAGAAACTTTTATTCACATACTGCTAGGTAGTGTCACTCCCCCATGCGTCGATTCTTTATACACCCTGAAATTGCAATTAATGATGAGATACTGCTCTCCTCGCAGGAATCCCGCCATATCAGCAAGGTACTCAGGTTACCCCTGGGTGAGCGCCTGCAACTCCTTGATGGCAATGGAAATATCCATACCTGTGAAATTATCTCCCTTAGCAAACAAATACGTTTGCATATTCTATCATCGGAACATGTTCAGGGAAATGCAGTGCCCCTACGAGTTTATCAGAGTGTTCTCAAGGGCCAAAAAATGGAACTTCTGGTACAGAAATGTACAGAACTAGGTGTCACTGAATTTACCCCCTTCTCCAGTGAGCGCTGTCAGCTGAAAAAGACTGAACTCTCAAAACTATTAAAGAAACATGAGCGCTGGCAACGCATAATCGAAGAGGCATGTAAACAGTGCAACAATCCTATTATGATGCGTTTGAATCCCCTACTTTCCTTTGACGAAATGCTTGTGCAGCAGAAGAAGTCCGTACAGAAGATTCTGTTCTGGGAGGAAGAGCCACTGGAAAACTCACTCCACTCCTGTTCCTTACGGGAAGATAGCGCAGGGATGCAGATTGTTTTTGGCCCTGAAGGCGGCTTTCCCAGTGCCGAAGTTGAGGCAGCAAAAAAGGAAGAGTTCCAAATTTTAAGCCTTGGACCCAGAATTTTAAAGGCGGAGACTGCAAATATTGCTGCAGTTTCAATTGTGCAGCACTTACTTGGTAATATGTAAAACCTTAACAGAATACAGAGTATTTTCTTCTGAGATACTCTTTTCCTTCAAAAAAGCACGCTAATCATTATAGATATTGAGGAAATGGGGAAAATATGCTACATAGAGACGTTCTTATTTTTTTGTAACAAACAAGACTCTTCAAAGAGAGTCTCAAAATGCAGTTTCAATTCACCCTAAGGAGCCGTCAGTGCAGGAAAAAGAAAAAAAGTGTATGCCGAACAGACCAGAAAGTCCAACCAGACGTAAAGCAATCAAGAAAATGGCAGTAGGCGTTAGCGTACTGACAGGATGTGCTGTTTTACCTGAAAAATGGACCAGGCCAATTGTTGGACAAATCACTCTTCCAGCCCATGCTGAAACCAGCGGGCCTGTGGAAGCTGCCGCTGCTCCAGCTCCAGCCCCAGCTGCAACCGAAACACAAAGTACTGCATCAGGTGACTACAACACAACTGAAACATATACTCTATCAAGCTTTGCCGGAAATGATAAACGATTCACCTGGCTCAATGCCACCGGATCAACTTACGGTGGACCGGTAAAATTTGTTTTCAGCAATGGTTGCGGTGAGTTGAATGTTCCAAATGCCAGTGTAACTTACGGAGCCGACGGCAACACTTCCAACCATGACCAGGCCTTCTACTTCTGCGGTACTGACTTTGCTGCAGGAACGAAGGAAAATAACGGAAACAGAGCTTCAGTCTTTGCTCCTCCAGGCTGTGCTGCTGCAACGGTCACGATGTATTACAATAAGTAAAGAGTTTGATCGTAGAGCATCCGACAGAAAACTCTGCCGGATGCTCTTCCCAGCCTCACCCTTACTTTTTTCTCCCCTGTTCTTCTTTCTTCAACGACTTTATTCCATAGATTTTTATCCAACGCAAAAGATGCATTGGATGTCGAAAAATACGGCACCAGAGTATTGAAACCAAACTTCCTGAAGTGCCGTAATAGAGCATCAGCCACCAGTTGCCTGGGAAGAAAGTGGCCTGTAAAACATTCATTATGCTTTGATTCTTCCGCTGCAAAATTTTTACACGTGGCCATCCAACAAAGGGTTCCCCCACCCTGGAAGGAGTACCCTGCCCGCACTCTGGAATTCTCTTGAGAACCTCTTCAGACCAGGGTGTTAAGTGATGAAAAAGAGCTAAAGCCCGATAGAGCCCCGGATACTCTACTCTGATTTTCTCCCAGTCGAGCGTATCCCCACGAGCTTCCACAAGACTCACAATATCAGCAACCGATATTGACTTATAGGGCTCGTAGGTCAGAGGCGCATGAAAGCCATGCTGAAACAGATGATAGAGCATATCTTCATCCGCAAGAGTATATGCCGTCACCCCATCCACCACAAAGGACACAGCTCCCTCAAACAAATCTGTAAACCCCATTTCCCGATAATATGGCGGATCCTTTGGGAATAATCCATGGTGCAACTCCACACACACCTGCATACCGCCAGAGGACAGCAACAGAGGGGGAAGGTGATAGTAGTGATTGGGAAGAACTTCGCTTGAGAGCAGAAAACCGTTTTTTTGCAGAAGTGCATGGGCTTTTTGTGCATCTTCTTTGGTCAGAAGCAGATCTATATCACGCATGGGCCGTAAACCACTCTCCGGATAAAGAGTCTGGCAGAGTGCTGCTCCCTTTAAAACAAGGCTTTGAATACCTTCAGCTGCAAACAGAGAGAGCACATCACGCAGAGTGCTCATCAACAGCTCATTTGCCCGCCTGTGCCGAAGACATAAAAAACGGAGTCCACGAAGAAAGCTATCGGGAACCATAGCACCAGACGATATAAGATGCCGGTACAGAAGCGGCCCCATCCCTTGTAATTCTGCCTGAAACAATAAGTCATCCCACTCCTGAAAAGTATTGCAGGATGCGATCAACAGACGATGGTGAGAGGGATTGGTTTCTATCCTGGCACACAGATTAAGAATGGACGCTATCATTTAGGGACCAATTAAAAAAGCAGTGGAAACGACTCATGGAGCTGTTCATACAGTCCATCAAAAGATCCATAGACCAACTGAAAAACAGGAGTATTTCTTGTATAGTCAGCCAGTTGGTCAATACCAAGTCCCTCAATATTTCGTGCGTTCACATAACACTCCATAAGCTTTGCACATCCCAGCGCAGAGGAGAGCTGGTTCAGCTCAGTTGCAGCACCTTCCCGATACTCCGGAAAGAGAATAAGTGACAGAGCGGGAGTGAGGGGAAAAAAATCGGGATTAAGCAGGCGATGAGGCAGCATAAAACCCCCTACACCGGAAATCGTATCCTTCTGCTTATACTGCACAAATGAATTCAGAATAGCAGAGGAACCTGCTTTCATAGAAAAAGGCCGTGTAAATGGAAGTAATTGCTTCTTTTTCCCCGACAAGAGAACAAGTTCGTCCGTTAAATAATTACCCCCCTTGGAAACAAGCCATGCTGTCAGAGTACTCTTTCCAAAACCGCTTTTCCCAGGCAGAAGAACAGCCCCATTAGCAGAGCCAATGGCCGCAGCGTGGATGGCGTGTCCTGCAGCATTGTCCACAATACACTGGTAGATAATTTCATTGATCAGGGTGTAGGCAAGCTCATAACGGCACTCACCGGAATATTGGCACTGCTCACCAAGCCATAGTGACAGCATTTGATTTATGCTGCCGCCAAGCATTACATCGTAACGTGCTCGTGCAGCACTTTCGGGGCCTGTCTGCAGATCACAGCAGAGAAAATCGACCAGACCTTCAAGCTCTTCGCCATAGAAATTGATGGTGACAAACTGGTCACAAAAACCGACGGTACGACTCCCTGTTTTATTCATCACTGCTGGCAATTAATGCTCCATAGTCAACAAGAGAGGTAATAGCAGCGGTAACATCTTCGCCAATTGTCTCCTTTTGATGCGGATATGTCTCCTCAAGAAAAAGAATGATTTCCTCGACACTCTGCCCCTGGGCGCACATCTCCCACACCAGATAGGCCGTTTCATTTAGATACACCCCACTGGTATTTGAGACTGCATAGAGCAAAATCTCATTATCAAATTTTTCGACTTTAAAATCGGGATTCAGAAGAAATTTATGTAAGTATTCCATGGTCAGCAACAGGTAGAAGAAAAAAGAGAGACAGCAGATTTTAGCCTGACTCTTTATACCAGAAATGAAGTGGAAGGTCATCTCCCGTTGTAATCTGTACAGAATGGAGACCAACGCTAAAACAGACTTCTGCTAAACAAGAAGCCCCCCCCCCCGTACCTTTTAGCAGTCCTCCAAATTTTCCTTTTGCTGAATCCCAAAAATCAGGTATCCTCAAGTCTTAATCAATCCTTATCAATTCATCATTAACAGGAAGCCTGCCAAATACTTGATATTCGCAGCTCCATAAGCAACACGAGGTACTTCATGTCCAAATGGTATATCGCAGTAGATGGAAAATCCATCGGCCCAGTATCAACAAACCAGCTCTCTTCCTCCCTCTCATCTGGGCAGTATCCTGCTTCCAGTATGGTATGGCGTGATGGACTTGCCGACTGGCAGCCGGCAACAGAAATTTCAGAACTCAGCAATCCGACTCCTGCGGCCGCACCACCACCGATGAGTGGCAATCTGGCCCATGAAATTGATTACAAGATCTTCGGCCATGAAATGCAGTTTGTGGAAATTGAACTCGACCCCCAGGAAAGCGTAGTTTCCGAAGCGGGAGCGATGATGTACATGTCTAACGATATCACCATGGATACCATTTTCGGAGACGGCTCCCAGCAATCACAATCCGGTGGATTTTTCGACAAGATGCTCGGTGCCGGAAAACGACTTATATCCGGGGAGGGCCTGTTTATAACCATGTTTACCCATAGTGGTCAGGGAAAAGGAAAAGTTGCCTTTGCCTCACCATATCCGGGTAAAATTATTCCCCTTGATTTAAAACAGTACAACGGAAGAATAATCTGTCAGAAAGATGCATTTCTTTGTGCCGCAAAGGGTGTCTCCATTGGTGTTGCCTTCCAGAAGAAAATCGGAACCGCCCTCTTTGGCGGTGAAGGCTTTATTATGCAGCAACTTGATGGCGATGGCTTATCTTTCGTCCATGCAGGAGGCACCATAGTCGAAAAAGAACTCGCAGCAGGAGAAACCCTACGGGTGGATACCGGTTGTCTGGTGGCTCTTACTCAAACAGTAAATTATGATATAGAGTATGTCGGTAACGTTAAATCCGCAATTTTCGGTGGTGAAAGCTTCTTTTTTGCCACCCTGAGCGGACCAGGACACGTCTGGCTGCAATCGCTTCCATTCTCACGTCTCGCTGGCCGTATTCACCAGGCCGCGCCACAGACCGGCGGAAAGTCCGTTGGAGAGGGATCCGTGCTTGGCGGTATAGCCACGATGTTTGAAAAATAATAGAATAACGGGAGAAGAGGTGGTATCACCTTTTCTCCCGCTGAGTATCCGTCCAAAAAGGGAATTGAATTAGCTCTGATCTTCGATAAAACTTCTGACCTCCGGGGAAATATCCAACGTCTCGCCCAGTTCATCAAGCCAGCTGCGTTCCTCCTCCGTGTCCACCTCAATGGTTGCCACTGCCAGCATATACATGGTTTTTCTCATCGAAGGATCATCAACGCCAGCTGTCAACTCAGGAAGGGACTTTGGTCGATGAAGCTCATCAATTAGAAACATCTTTTCTTCTTGGTCAAGATCCGCCCCGCGTAAACGATCAAGTATGGCTTTTTCTTCAGATTTATCAAGTGTACCATCGGCATGAGCTGCAGCAATCATTACCTGGATAAACCGTAAAGCCAGATCCTCTCCCTTTGCTGATGGCATGGGAGGAGGAGACGCAGCGGCCTTCGTTGCTCCCGGCAGCGGCGGAGGTACTGCCCCTGATGTTTCAGGAATCGATGGAATTACTGATGGAGCCGAGCTGGTCGTACCTTTCTTATCCTTTAATATTTCAAAGGCTCCAACGCCTAGCCCCACCACGGTCATCAAGCCCGCCCCTGAGGTCAGGGAATCAAAGAGACCGCTCTTCTTCTTGGAACCGCCACCACCAAGTGTTTCTTTAAGTATCTTTCCCAATAATTTCTCAGCATTAAACATCTACAATCCTCACTTTCTCTAATCTTTTGAAAAACTCATTCCAGTTATAAACAGCATTACCCCTTATACCCGGTATCCACAATCAGATCATCACCTCTTGCATTTTGAACAGCCAGCTGATCGCATCGTTCATTCAATGGATGCCCTGCATGCCCCTTGACCCAGTGAAAACTAATCTTCAGCCCCTCTATTAAATCAAGAAGAGTCCCCCAAAGATCAGAATTAACAGCAGGATTCCCATCGGATTTCAGCCACCCCCGTTTACGCCATCCCTTCGCCCAGCCCTTACTGATTCCGTTCACCACATATTTCGAATCAGAAAAAAGAGCCACCGTTTCGCTGCGCGTTGGCAGGGCTTCGACTCCCTTAATACAAGCCATAAGCTCCATTCGATTATTCGTCGTGTGCTGATACCCACCACTCAACTCCAGTGGTTCCCCCCGGAGAAGAAGTACTGCTCCATACCCACCCGGCCCCGGGTTATTAATTGCTCCACCATCGGTATAGATCTCAATGGAAGAATTAGATGCAGGTGCCGCATAGCTCTTTTCACTCTTCATCAGTGGCTTTTTTTTCTGGGACCACTCGGGATCAGCCATCCAGCTCTCTGCCTCGGTACGACTCACAAACCCTTTATATTTTGCCCCGCCATATCCTTTTACCTGCGCCTCAGCTTCGGGCCAGGAATAATATATTCCCGGTTTTCTGCCATCTGCTACTGCATAAAATTTTTTCTTAGCCATGCCTTATCATTTCCTGAAAATAAAAAAAACCGCCAGAAGCTATTGCCTCTGACGGTTTTATACAATACTCACCTGCCATTATCGCTATTTCGGGATCAATCGACACCGATGATAGTAACCTAATTAATCAGTGCAATCACAAAAAGACCAACAATAACAAATGCAAAAAATACTCCTACCTTAATACAAACCGAATGATCTTCTTCCGGCTTCTCGTGCCCATGTTCGTGTTCACTCATACCCATTCCTCCTGCTAAATTGAAAATAACCACTAGAATATGAGTATATGAACAATTTTAAGTCACTTTGTCGATCTCTTTATATGAATTATCCTCTTTCACCCAAAATTTTTCTGTTTATCGGCACATCCCACAATTCTAGGAGCATGTCCGAGAATAGGCATTTCTTCTCAAATCGAGGTGTTTGAAACAATAAGCGCAGGCATATAGTTACTATTCTGAGCATTATTTTTTCAAAATAACGAAGAGTTTGGGAGAAAGGACATTCTCGGACAGACTCCTAGCCTGACTTGCACGTTCCCGTTGTCGTATCACTTTTCAGGGCGGTCATCACCGTGGAAAGCTCAATAAGAACCCCCAAGCCCTCTTGGACCTCCGGCCGCCTCATCGCAGCCATCATGCCAAAAACACCGCGTATTGGCTCAATTTGCTGAAAATCAACCTGCTGCATCTTAGCACCCACACGCTCTGTCACCGTAAGTACCTGCTCAAATGCCTCAAAAACACCACGCTGTTTTAAGCACTCAAGGCGTTCCACGGCATCATTGAAAGCGAGTTTAGAAAGACCATCCGCATCTTTCTTCATTTCCATAATGGAACCGAGCATCTTCAAACCATCCGCAAGATTCCCCATATTTGCGATAAACTGTTTCAGCAGATCCTGCAGGTTTTCCGGTTCAAATCCCTGGAGAGTACTCTGCAGTTGCTCAACCAGTTCCTTAAATATTTCCTTGGAGAGGGGTTCAAAATCTTTCTTGAACTCCATAAATTTATTGAGCGAATTTAACGCTTCTGAAATATTCTGGCTGGAGACCAGTGTTTTTCCCACCATTTCCCCGACATCTTCAAGCGCAAACCTGCGATCCAGGCCACTCATCTTGCCAATGGTACTGATCACCATATCGTTGATCAGCGGCTCCATCTCTTTTTTCAGCTCCACATAGGGCCGTATGGCCTGTTTAGCCTCACGCACCTCTAATGTGAGTTCATCGAGCCGGGCAAGGATTTTTTCTTCATTGGTCATAATCCCTCCCTTAATCCTGTACTTTTCCAGCAAGTGACATCTGTGCCTCAAGAGGCATTTCTTCACCACTTACTAGTTTATTCCAATAGACCCATTTAAACATCATCTTCCCCCAGTGATTTGCCTTGGATTCACCAAGTAGTGAAAATGGTCCCAAACCGGGAAGAGGGAATTTGCCTGGAAGCGGCTCATAGTCATAGTTAAAATCAATCAGTGCAGCCTTATCAAAACCTGTTTCAATAAAACAGTTTGCATGGCCATCAAAATCTTCCTTCAACTCTTCTCCGTTAATTTCCCGTAAGAAATTTTCAACCATTACTTCAGCGGAAAAATGGGCAACGGACCCAGCCTTCGAAGTCGGCAGGGTGGTGGTATCACCAAGCACAAACATATTTTCATGGTTTTCGGCCTTCAGGGTGTGATTATTTGTTTTCACGTAACCGATTTCATCCATGGCCACCCCGGATTTCACAAGAACACGGGCACCAACATTTGGCGGGATGGAGACCAGCAGATCAAATTCAATTTCATCCCCTGCTGCCGAAATAATTTTCTTATTGGTACAATCCACTTCAGCAAGGTCATAATTAGCCGTAATGTCAATTCTCTTACTTTCAATGAGTTGTGAGAAAAAAGCACTTGCCTTCGGTTTTGTAAAGGCCCCTGGAAGAGGCGTCACCAGCCTGATCTCAATATCATCACGACAGCCGCGTTCCGTAAAATAGGCATCGGCCAAATAGACAAATTCAAGAGGGGCAACAGGGCACTTAAAAGGGAATTCTGCAATATTAAGAACCAGTTTCCCTGACTTGAACTCACGCATCGCTTTACTCAGATTCACCGCACCATCGAGAGTATAAAAATCAAAAGCTGTTTTTTGCCACCCTTCCATCAGCCCAGGAATCTCTTCAGGAGCAAGAGAAACTCCGGTACAGACGACGATCTTATCGTAGTCATAACTTCCAGCTGTGGTTTCGACCACCTGCTTTTCAGTGTCAATTCCAATGATTTCATCAATAACAAAATTCACATCACGCGCGATAAACTCACTACGGCTGCGAACAATATCTTCAGCCTTATAAATACCAAAGGGAATAAAAAGCAGCCCCGGCTGATACACGTGCTGATCATCCTTATCGATAATCGTAATGGACCACTCCGTCGTATCAAGTTTCTTTCGCAGCTTGTTTGCCACCATGGTTCCTGCACAACCCGCACCTAGAATCACCAACTTTTTCATACTCCAGCTCCCGTATAAGAAGTTCTTCTTAATAGCCTTTTCATGTGAAAAAACTGCTTTTATGACACTGCCACACTCAAAAGAAACAAATTAATAATAGAATAATTCGTTTTGAAGGACTACCATCTAATAGTGGTTACTATTCACTAAGTCCATGCTATACCACCGCGTGGCGCTCGGTCAAGTGAAATAACTAATCTATGGCTATTTTAGCTTCCGACAAAACACTAAAGCAGGTTTGGAGACTGTATATGCCCCATGCTTTTTCAGTAGAAATCCACGACTATCTCAGCCGCAATATTCTGCTGATGGAGGAAACAAAAAGGAAGGCGGTGCAAGAAAAGAACAGAGCGGAAGAGCTCTATTGTGAAGGGCAGCTGCATGAGTTGAAAACCATGCGAACATATCTAACAGAAAATTTTGATCTAAAAACCCAAACCTACTATTGATACATATTCGATGTCGCACACATATCTTATCGATCTCTACAGCCTGGTTAATCAGCGGCTGGAGAGTATCAAAATGGAAAAACCAACTATGGACTTTGAGAGAAACTATCTCCAAGGGCGCTCAGAGAGTCTGGAAGGCTTTAAGCAATTTCTCAGCTCACAATATGAGTGCAAACTTCCACGACGTCTCAGGGGAAAATATTCAGGAAAATAGGGCAAAAAAAAAGCAGAACCAAAATGGTTCTGCTTTTTGAAAGTGAGGGGATCAGCTACTTAACTGTGCTTTCTTCTCAATCGTAACCCGGCTATCCCGATCAAACCAGTACCAAAAAGAAGTATGGTGGCTGGTTCCGGTACAGGAGAAGCCTCAGCCCAAAGACTGAAATGAGATAAGCCATTGTCGGTAAAATTAGCTGGAGGGCTGTCGATATCCCACGGGATAGCAACACTATAACTAACACCAGCGGTGAGCGCCATAATTCCACCGTCATAGAGTCCGAATCCATCACCAGCCTTAATGCTATACCAGAAACGGCCTGTCCAGTTAAAAGTTCTGTCAGAGGGTATATTAATATACCCAATCCCCTCTTTCGCATCCAATATAGTACCATCCCAAGTAAACCAGTCAGGATCCCATGGAGAAGAAAAATCAAGCGGTATAAGTTCTCCCGTCGGGAGTTTATCTACATACTCTTCCTCAAATTTTCCAATGGAAAAAACATCAACATCACGCTGGTAATATCCATCTAACAGCCAATTAACATTTCCTATCGAGTCCATTCCATCATTACCATCCGGACCTTCCGCAGCAGCATGTTTGATTTTTGCTCCGCTACCAATCAACGGATACTGACCTTCATCAGCAATCATAAGAGTTGCCTGACTCACCCCAACTCCTGTTAAAAAAAACAGGCAAAAGAAAATGACAAGGTACACTCCCATTAATGTTCTCTTACTTTGCATCTGATGCCTCCTTCTTAAGAAATATGCGTTAGCGCAAACTTATCTATTATGTATTACTATAAGATAATATTAAAAAAAAGAACCGGTATGATTACCTATTCCCAAAAAAGAATAGGTAATTATACCGGTTCCAGAGAACAAACACAATCCACCACCACACTATCCACCTGATATATCAGAGACAATAATGACTATTCTTAATCAATAGGCATTATGACTATTTTGACTTTCACCTCTTCGAATTACGTATTCTGCAAGAATGTTAACCAGTATCCGTCCAGAAATGAGATTTTTTCCTCTCAATCAAGGCACGAGGAAAATTTTATCGCATGTGCCCCGCAGAATATAAACGTAGACTTCAAGAGTTACTGGAAAAAGGCCATTTCCGAACAGGCACTAACCAATGGAGAGAAACTGAAGTTCCGGTTCCAGATTTTTTATTCGATCTTCCCAGAGAGGGCATTGTTTTCTGATGCATTCTTTATTTGTTTTATACTGTGAACAGCGCAGGGATACATTTGCCACCATGGGAACCAAGAGCATTTCCGCAGACAACCGTGCTGTTTCAGTGAGTGCCAGCCAGGTTTCCCGCTGGCAACAGCGGCCGCCGCGATACTCTGCGATTCCCTTTAAAATCTTTGCACTGAAAGCCTGGGCCGTCTGTCTGGGTGCCGGGGTAAGAGGTGTGGCTGCAAAAATAGTTGAAACGGCTATTCCTGCACCAATGGCGGCCCCGCACGCACCCCAGAATCCACACACTCCACCGGGGATATCAGCACCACGGTTGATGCCCGTAAGGATTGCTTCTTCTTTGATATCTCCCCCGCAGTTTCGATAGCAGGCAAGGATAATTCCAGGGATCATGGCATGATGTTCAGGACCATGCATGGGGATTGCCGGATGGCTGCGGATTAATTGCAGCAGAGCTATCATATCGCGCTCCTCTGTTCCACTACAGATGGTTTTAATCACCTCAATCCCATTTTCCCGATGGCAGGAGTCACAGACAAAGTGTTCCTGATCGCAGCATCCATTGGCCGGAAAGTTTCGTCCGCAGTAGCTGCAGGACATCTCCCGAACATCGGTGAAATAATGGAGATCACTGCCACACACCATACACCCCTCTGTTTTTCGTGCTGTTGTAGCGGCATCATCTTCGGAGTCATCACAACAACTGCTCTCCATATCACTGATTTCAGCTTGAGGAGAACAGCATGAATTTTCCATCACGATATTGGTCACAGCTCCCTCCTGATCGAGGACAAAGACCGAATCATCGAGCAGAGCCACTTCCTGACGCGAAATGGCTGTGCGCCGTCCCTTCACCAGAAGAGTACCGAACTCGCTATAGACTGCGCCAAAAGGACCGCGATAAATCACATCCACCACTTCATCCAGCACAGGAACAGGGTGGAACGCTTCGTAGGTAAGAGAATAAAAGTCCATATTCTCGACCCGACGATAGGGAAAACGTTTTATAAAGCGAATGGCAGAAAATCCTGCTGCCTCCATCATGGCAACGAGCTCTTCCTGCTGCATCGCTCCACCAAGGCATTCACCACGATACCGTACATTATTTTTCAGGGTGGCAGGAATTGCCGTATCGGTCACAATATCAGAGACCACCAGCCGCCCACCCGGTTTTAAAACACGCAAGATCTCCTGATAGGTCATGCGTTTATCTGGACTCAAATTAATCACACAGTTGGATATCACCACATCAGCTATTCCATCATCCAGTGGAATTTGCTCAAGAAAACCTTTTTTGAATTCCACATTACTGAATCCAAGCCGCTCCGCGACCTCAGCCCGTGAATCATTGGCAAGTTTCAGCATTTCATCTGTCATATCAATACCGTAGACCTGACCACTTTTACCAACGGAGGCTGAAGCCATAAAACATTCAATGCCGGAACCGGAGCCAAGATCCACCAGGGTTTCCCCCTCTCTGGGAGCACCATCGGTCACCGGACTACCACACCCATAGGAGTGCTTTTTCGTCTTCTCGGATATAAAATCCGCCTCCGCCTGAGCTGGAGCCAGCGGATTATGGATATCTTCCTTCGCAACCAGTGCCGCTTCACCGTAAAACTCACGTACAGAAGCGTGCCCCGTATCAGAGGCGAGCGAAATAAGGCAGTTGCAATGGGTGAGAGCGACCTCAGTCCCCTCATCCTCTCCATCCGGACAGTCGTGGCGGACATCTCCCATTCGTAACAGGATCCCCTGCTTGTCTGGCCGCTTATAGATACGGCTCTGCTCCTCAATCAACTGCAGAGCTATGCTGTTATAAATGGGTACATAGGGATCATGCCCTACCCAGTCACGCCCTGACATAAAACTATGATCAATATCCCCCCCTCCCACCAGAAATTTCAGGGGATTATCTGAGTACTCAGGAGAATCAATCAAGCTAGCCCGACGCAAGCCATTAAGAACAGAACTTGTTTTCCACACTTCCTCCAGTCCCTGCGTCAGATTCCCGCAGGCAGCATCTTTCATAGCCACCAGAGCAGGAGAAGGATACACGATGCCATCCGGTCCCACTGCTACGGATTCCCAACCAGTGTTAGAGAGATCATAGCGAGTACCGGGAGTCGAAAAGACTTGGCTGCGCAGACTCTCCACATTATCCACGGTAAGCCCTAGTTCAGAAGCCCGCTGCCAGGCAGCAAGTAGGTGTGGAAAAATAATATCAGGAGTAATAAACTGCTCCTGGCTCCCCTTTCCCCGAACAAAATGATAGAGAAGGTGAATGGACGCAGCACCAAGTTCGGATGCAAGCTCAACAAGACGCAGCAGATCATCTATGTTTTCACGGCTGATTGCCACGGAAAGAGTAAAGGCAACACCTGCAGCCTTCAGGCTCTTCAGGTTTTGCAGTAGTTTATGATAACTACCCTTTCCCCGAATTCTATCATGGCTTTTTTCCAAGCCGTCAAGACTGACCTGAATATGAAGTCTGTCAAGAGTGCTGAGTTCTGCCGCAAACGGCTCCAGTAGCATACCATTGGTCAATACAGCCGCATGTACATCTTTATTTTGGTTCAGGAGTTGAGACAGAAAAGGCAGGAAATCAGGATAGAGAAAAGGCTCTCCTCCGGTAAAAGAAAACAGGCGACAACCAAGTTCAATCGCCTCTCCCACTGCACTCTCTAGAAGCTCCGGTGCAAGCATCCGTGTTTTAGCAGGAGATGCAGCAAAGAGGCAATGACGACAACTGAGATTGCAGTTATCCGTGATATGAAACCAGCACTCCTTCAGCTGCCCTAGACTAAGTGCCGAGTCCCGACCAGCATAAGGATGCAGCGGTTCCACCCCAAAAGCAGATTCAAGCAAATTCTTTCGATAGAACTGTGTGGCACCTACCGTTTCAGAACAGAGTAACTGATCCGTTTCTCTTGAAACAACGATCCAGTCAGGAATCTCCGGCTGCACATACAGCACATGTTCCTCAAGTACAATCCGTTGCCATCCCTCTATTGCTCTCTGCTTTTGAGTGTCCATCTTCAATCACCAATCACACTTCACTACCGGGAAGCGGTGGAGGTCCCTGTTCTATAGCAACCTTTCCATTCTGCATCCGTTCCTCATAGACGGCAAGTAGTAAAAAGGTAGCAAGAGGCTGGGCGAAAAGAATTGCCAGAGGAATGGAACCGCCAACTGACATAATCACCAGATAGAGAACCATCAAGACGATTTGATCTCCCAACGGCTTGCTCACAGCCATTTTCCACGATTCTTTTATCGCCTCAAAAAGCCCCATTTCCCTATCTGTCATCAGAGGAATCATATAAATAGTCGCAAATATCAGGAAGGCAATCACCAGAAGGCCTGGAAGTATCAGCAGCAGAAAGCCAAAGAATGTGGCAAGAGCCGCCAAAATACCAAAGGCGAGCAGTGGAAAAAAGAGACGCATATGCGAAAAGAGATCACCGATCTTCGGTTCACGGCCATCACGCAACGCCAGAAGCAGAGAGTAGGTAAAACCTGCGGTGGTTACGGGTGCCAAAATACCAAGACTCAGAGTCACTGCAACCATCTGCACAAGTGTCAGTAAAATAACCGGTACAATAAACTGCAGAGTTGTTTCCCACGCCGTTTTTAAATGCTCCTTAAAATCCATGCTTATTCCTTTTATTTTTAGTGATTTTCAGAACGATTCCAACGTACTCCCAAGATCGTTCCTGATTAGAGCGACAGCTTCATTTAGATTTTGAAATGCAGCTATCTGTGAATACTTCTCAAAAGGTATATTGTTTTAATACAAAGCTTCCAGAGCTTCAACCAAACTCGACACCGCTACAATTTCAAGTCCCTTAATCGAACGCTGTGGAGCATTTGCCTTAGGGATCACGGCCCGGCGGAACCCATGCTTTGCCGCCTCCTTCAATCGAGCCTCTCCATTGGCCACCGGACGTATTTCACCGGAAAGCCCAATTTCACCAAAAAAGAGTGCATCCTGTGGAATAACTCTATCCTGGAGGCTGGAAACTATCCCAACCATTGCTGCAAGATCGGAACTCGTCTCATAGACCCGAATACCACCCACCACATTGACGTATACCTCGTCACTGGCCGTAGCCAATCCGCCATGCTTAGCGAGCACAGCAAGCAACATGGCAATCCTGTTCTGATCCATTCCAACTGCCAGACGTCTTGGATTTCCCGACTGACACTCGGTGACCAGCGCCTGAATCTCAACCAGCAAGGGACGGGTCCCCTCCCAGACAACGGTTACCGCGCTCCCTGACGAGGGCGTTCCTGATCGTGAAAGAAACATAGCCGACGGATTTTTCACCTCTTTTAATCCCCGGTCGGTCATGGCAAAAAATCCAAGTTCGCCCACACTGCCAAAGCGATTTTTATCGGCTCGTAAAATACGATACCTAGCATCATCGGTTGAAGAGAGAACCACCTGAGCATCCACAATATGGCTCAGAGTCATGGGGCCAGCAAGAGAATGATCCTTGGTTACATGGCCAACCATAAAGACTGAGGTATTTGTCTCTTTAGCGTACCGGGTAAGGATTGCAGCTGATTCACGTACCTGGGAAATAGAGCCTGGAGCCGAATCGGAGGAACTGGAGTGGACAACCTGGATGGAATCAATAACCACCAGTTGCGGCTCTTCATTATCCATCACCTTACAAATCTCTTCAACGGAGGTTTCAGCAAGCATCTTGATATTATCCGCAGGCAGTTCAAGCCTGTCTGCACGCTCTGCTATCTGCTGTGGAGATTCCTCGCCGGAAACATAGAGTACAGGAACCCCAGCCAGTGCACTTTTGGCGAGCGCCTGCAAAAGAAGAGTTGATTTACCAGCTCCGGGAGCACCGCCAATCAGGACCACCGATCCGCACACTACCCCCTGGCCGAGTACACGATCAAATTCGGAAATGCCGGTTGAAAGCCGCTCCGCCCTGCTTCGATCCACCTCTGAAAGGAGCTGTACCGTAGATCGTTTCCCGCTGTATCCAGTGGCTCGCCTTCCCACGGGACTCTTTCCCAGGCGTACCTCTTTAACGGTATTCCACTCCTTGCAAGCACTGCATTGACCTAACCAGCGACTGAAATCAGCACCACAATCGGTGCACACATATGCTGTTTCCTTTTTTTTAGCCATTTTTTCCCCACTACTGATCACGATATTTTACACTGAGAGGACTTTAGCACAGTCCAGTCATATAAAAAACCTGATTTCGTGAACATTTGATGCCTTGTAGCCCGCCGTCATAAAAACAAATGTTTCGTTATGGAATCAGGGAAAAGAGGAGATCCCCCTTTACTCAAGCCGTTAGAAGTCCTATTATCTGCTCCATGAAAAAAAATACAACAGCTGTTACCAAATGGATTCCACTTTCTTATTCTCTGGCATTTCTTCTGCGCTCTAAACGATTAATGGCCTGGAGTGCCATTCTTATTCTAGTCACCATAGTCTTTACCTGGGGCGGGTACCTTTTAACCGTCGACTTTGTGGACGGCTTGACCGGAAACTTCTTTTTAAGTCAACCGGAAGCTGTTGGTATATGGGGATGGACAAAATATCTGGGATGGGAAATTATGCACTGGGGCTTTCTTATTATTAGCAGGGTCGTGTCATTCTATCTGGCATTTTTAATTGCCTACAGTCTCTCGGCCCCGGGATATGTTTTTCTCTCCACTGCGACGGAAAAGAAACACGCAGGAGAATATTTTGAACCCGACGCAGCTCTGAACATCAAAGGATTACTCATTGATCTGTGGGAAGGAATAAAAATTGGAATGTTCGGGGTACTTGTTACCATTGCAGCCCTATCGGCCAATATACTCCCGGGAATAGGACAGGTGATTGCACTGCTGCTTTACAGCTATTATTCGGCACTGATGTTTGTGGATTACCCAAGTTCCCGCAAACGCTGGAGCCTTAAACAAAAAATTAACTGGATCAAAACACATAATCGTCAATCACTTCGTCTGGGAATTTTTCCGGCACTGATCAGCCTGATACCAATATTGAATATTTTCCTTATCGCCATGATTTTTCCGTTGATGACGGTGCACACGACGCTTAACTTTGCCGCTATCGAAAAGGATAGAAAGGATAGAAAAGATGTAACTATTCAGCGAGGGTGACAATTTACCCTTAGCACTGAACGCGCGCCGAAGGAAGTACTCTTGAGCTGTAACTGTTCAATAGTTACAAAAGAATAACGGGATCAGCAGGCACCCTGAGCTACAGGCATAGCAGGAACAGGAATAGTACGTTTTGGTTTTGCAAGCTTAACCGTCCTGCTTCCCTGGGCAACGAGTGTATAACAGGCAAGCGGTTCCATACGATTTTTCATTTTTAACTCTTGTCTGGTATTGCTGGGTAATTTTTTGGGAAGGTGGAGACAGGTTCTCTCACCAATAACGATCTCTTGTCCGGCTGCATGAGCCTCCAACCGTGCGGCAGTGTTCACAGTGTCGCCAATAACCGTATAATCCTGTCTGTTTTCAGATCCCACACTGGCCAAAATTGCACTTCCGGTATTGATTCCAATCCCAATCTTAAAAACAGGCAAGCCCTCTTGGGCACGTTTCTTCATAAGCACCCTGGTGGCCTTCTGCATCTCAAGTGCGGCTCGTACAGCTGATCTTGCGCCATTTCGCTCATTGGAAATATGGCCAAATACAGCCATAATTTGATCTCCGACAAACTTATCGAGCATTCCGTTATGTTTAAACAGAATATCAATCATAATAGAGAAATATTCATTAAGCATGGCAACCACATCTTCGGGTTCCATATGCTCGGACAGTGCAGTAAAAAAACGGATATCAGCAAACATTATGGTGACATCTTTTCTCTCATTCTTTAACAACTGACCATCCCGCGAAACCATTAATTTTTCAACAAGATCTTTTCCCACGTAGCGGCACAGCTGGTTACGCAGCCGGTTTTCTTGCTCCAGATGTTCATAGGATTCCGACAGATCACTGGCAAATGCCTGAAGCTGAAAACTCCGACTCTGTATGTCACGATTGGCACGATTCAGCTGTTCTACAACCGTATTAAAGTTCGTGGCGATATCGTGCAGCTCCCCTTCAACATTAATATCGAGGGGCCCAGGAAGTTCCCCGGACTCTGGTATTGCAGTCTTTTGGGCCAATGTCTGCATCTGATCGGAAGATTTTCGCAACATGGTAAAGCCCATAAGCATACTCATAAGAACAAGAGCGGCACCAAAAATGATCAATGTGGGAGGAACCGTCGCCTGAATTGTAAAGAGGTAGACGGCTGAAAGAAACGGAAGGATGCCAATTAAAGCCAGGCTCACTTTAATTTTTCTGTAAAAACTAATATTTTTATTTTTCAATGTCTTCATTTTTATCACTGACAAACATTTCCCAACAGGACTCCAGATTCTTTCGGATATCACAAAAATAGACTCCTCTTAATAGTAAGGTCACGTCCGAAAAACAAGTTAAAAATAATTCGTCAAAGACTCTCTCGACCGAATCAACTGCAAAATTAAATCAATTCCTCCAGTTGATTCCTGACAATCTGGGTGTTCACAAAAGAGACTCGCTAGGACGGAAAATAATCAGAAGGGAAACTTTGGTTTATTAAGTAATTTCTTTGATTGTTCCTTCCTTCCTTCCATAATTTTTTGAAGCTGGATACCTTCCGCTTTTGCCTGACGCAGCTGATCCTTCAACTGCTCCTGGTCCACTACTTTTTCCGCCTCCTGCAGCTGTTTCTCAAGTCCTTCTATTTCTTTCTGGCTTTTATATAAATCTCTGGCTAATGCTGGTAAATACATTGTAAGTCCCTATTTCAATTTAGAAAAACACTTGCGTTTTTATTAAACATATGTTCACTATACTAGTGACGGTTCTATATTCTTTCCATAATTTCATCCTCAGAAGGAGATACCATGGCTGACTATCTATTTATTTTGCATACCGACGACAATGAAAAAGCAACGCGCTGCTTTCAGTTTTCAAAGATTGCCCATGAAAAAGGGCATACGGTCAACATTTTTTTGGTGGACGATGGCGTTGAATGGGCTGTGAAAACAAAGGATGGAACAGTTAAAACCACCACGGGTGATTGTGCAGCAGACTATATCCCCTACCTTGAAGAAAATGGAGTGACCAGCGGTGTTTGTACTCCATGTGCAAAGGGAAGAAGTCTTGATGGAACCACATTCCTTGGCAATATGAAGATGGATACAGGTGGCAACCTGATTGATATGGCAGCAACTGCCAGTGTCTTTAACTTCTGATACCGCGATTTTTAAAGAGCAATGCTTCCATAATTCACAAAACTGGAATCATTGCTCTTTGAGTGACTCCACCATCTGAGGCGCCCAGAAAACGACTGCGCGCGTCTCAACTTCATGCCAGAACCCGGGACCATCCCACTCTTTTACCTGATCGTTATAGCCCTGATGCATAATTTTAAGGGTTATTTTATCCGCATCCTCCAGCTGACTTTCTTCAAACTGGCGGGCTCCCTGTACGGGAGTCTGGCCCAGATAGACCCATTTCCCCTGACAGGGAATATCTTCACCAATCACCTGGTAAAGCACATGGGCTCCCTTGGGTATAGAGTTGATCTTAAAATTAACAGTTTTCTTATTTGAACAGCCAGATAAAAAAGCAAGTGCAATACATACAACCGCCAGGCAATACAAATTTCCAATTCTTATTCCCTGCATCTTTTAGTTCCTTTTTTTGAGTTCAATCGTTATAGGCTGTGGTTCCTGAGTTGCATCATCCTTTGTTTTATGACGTAACTGAACCCAGAATGAGGTAATCTCTTCAACATACCCAATCTTACGCAACTCCACCGTCGCATTCTTCACTTCTTCATCCTTACTCTGCCAAGTGACCAGAAGAGGAGTCATACCGAGATGGGTGTCATCCTTCAGGTTGATTACTTCCGCCCCTGGAGGTATGGAATCAATCTTCACAACTCCATATTTTGTCTGGCTACATGCTGTTAGTGATCCCAATGCCAGTAAAACTCCAAGATGTAAAACATACTTCCGAATAGAACGGGCATAGATCATATTTTTCTCACTTTTTTTATCAATTATGAATGATTCCTTCCTGAACAACGGAAAAGGTCCTGTCTATATCACTTTATTATTACCTTTTCAAATGCTAACGGGTCAAGGTAAATCGGATTTTACTCACCAAAGCTTGGTCCACGAACGCAGTCTGTTTCTTCCATCTCCCTCCGACCACTGAAAAAGCAAATAAATCTATTTATATGTCTGCATAATTATTTCTTTCTCTCAAAAGTTCCATTCCCCCCTGTGCGTATGAGTAAAAAGGTGAGTTTTTATTTACAAGCGATATGTTTTAGTGTACATAACGAGAATGGGACGCAAGGGAAAAAACAAAAAAGTATCTCCTCCTGGCTGGTATGGCCGTATCTGGCTTGAAGGTGGAGAGGGTACATTTATCGGTTTTGGCCGGGCAGTACTTCTTGAAAAAATCAGGGATCACGGCTCAATCAGTAAGGCTGCCAAAGAGATGGAAATGTCCTACAAACATGCCTGGAAACTGGTGGAATCCATGAACCGCCAGGCTGGCAGTCCGGTTGTTGTGACAAGTCGTGGAGGTAGTAATGGAGGAGGAACAGTGATTACAGAGACCGGTATTGAACTCCTTGCCCTATTCTGGCGGGTGCAGGTAAAACTTGAGCAATTCCTCGACGAAGAGAGCCGTAACTGGCTAAAAAGCAGACCATGAGTAGCGCATTGGTATCCATTGCACTCATTGTGCTGCTTAATTTCCTTCCCGGCATATCCGGAGCGACACAAGAGAACCTCTTTATTGCATCCGCTACTAATTTTATTCGTCCTCTAGAAGAACTGACAGAATACTATACCGAACATCACGGTACTACTGTTACACTGAGCTATGGATCTTCGGGGAAACTCTATGCCCAGTTACTCCATGGTGCCCCCTATGACATCTTTCTTTCTGCAGACAAAAAGCGCCCAGCCCTTCTTTATAAACAGGGTGTATGTGAAGCCCCTTTCAAGTATGCAACGGGACGTGTGGTACTCTGGAGTGCCACGTATAAAAAGAACAAAACAAAGAACTGGAAGGAGGTTCTGACTCAAACGAAGGGGAAGGTTGCCATCAGCAATACAGAAACTGCTCCCTACGGAGAAGTCCCGCTTCGAGCGCTGCAGAGCAGTGGTTTACTGCAAGCGCTGCAATCACGTCTTATTTTTGGGCAATCCGTGGGCCAAACCTTCCTCTTTATTCGATCTGGTGCAGCTCCTCTTGGATTTATTGCCCTCTCTCAGGCACTCTCCCCCGAAGGAATGCAGGGAACCTACTGGCCCATAACTGAAAGCGACAGCATTGAACAGTGGGGCTGTGTCCCGCACTCCGCCAGCAACAAACAGGAAAGTCGTAATTTACAGGAATATCTGACAGGACAGCAAGCTCAAACGATTATCCACAAACATGGGTACCGGTAAATGGACTACACGCCGCTTCTTCTCTCCCTACAACTTGCTGCTGTTACAACATTTTTCCTTCTGATCTTCGCCGCACCTCTTGCCTATATACTGGTTTTTCATCCCATGCGGGGGGTAAGCTTTGTCGAATCATTCGTAGGTCTTCCCTTGGTCCTCCCTCCCACGGTTTTTGGATTTTTCCTACTTATTCTTATGGGACCCGAAGGTGTGATTGGACGGCTGCATCAGACTGCTCTTGGCACACCGTTGATATTTACCTTTGGCGGGATCGTGATCGCTGCCATGCTCCATGGAATCCCCTATGCGGTCCAACCGTTGAAAACCACATTTTCAAAACTTGATCGTAGACTCCTTGAATCCGCTGCTGTACTTGGCTGTTCCAGAACATCCTCTTTCTTCAGAGTGGTCCTCCCCAATTCCCTTCCCGGTATTGCCAGTGCTGCAATTCTCTGTTTTGCCCACACCATGGGAGAGTTCGGGGTTATCCTTATGATTGGCGGTTCTATACCTGGTGAAACCAGGGTAGCCTCCATAGCCGTCTATGAATACGTGGAAGCCATGCGTTACAAGGAAGCCTGGCAACTCTCGATTGCTATGCTGGTTGTCAGTTATCTTATTTTGCTTGCAGTCAATCTGCTGGAACGAAAAAACCATGCTGCTTAAAGCGAATATCCGTAAAAGTCTTGAACACTTTACACTGGATATTCAACTCTCCTGTCCGGCTGGAAAACTTCTCTGTCTCACCGGCCCATCGGGATCCGGCAAAACAACACTTATCCGTATCCTGGCAGGGCTGGAATCTCCCGACTCCGGAAGCATACACCTTGGCCCTAAACTCCTTTATGACAGTGAACATAAGTGTAACCTCCCTCCCCGTAAAAGAAAACTGGGCTATGTCTTTCAGGAGGCAAGCCTGTTCCCCCATCTGCGAATTTATGACAATGTCGCCTTTGCCTGTGAGATCCCTTCAAAAGTAGATGCTCTCCTTTCGCTTCTTGGGATAGCACATCTGAGTGACAAAACACCGGCTCATATTTCAGGAGGTGAACGACAGAGGGCTGCATTTGCCCAAGCACTCGCATCAAACCCGGATTTTCTGCTCCTTGACGAACCCTTTTCAGCACTCGATATAAAAACCAGACAATCCCTGCAACAACAGTTTCTGGAAATAAAAGAGGAGCTGCAGATTCCTATTATTCTGGTCACCCATGACCTGCGGGAAGCAGCGTTACTCGCTGACCAAATAGTGGCAATTGAGGATGGAAAGCGAAACGACAAATGGCTGGATCATTTTCAAACAAGTTCCGCCATAACCACATTAGCAAAGACTCTTCCTTTTTGAGTCAGGAACAGATAATCAGTTCCCTGCTCAATCAGCTTGGCTGCGATCAGCGCTTGCAGAGTTTCTCCATAATAATCTACAACATCCTTTTCGTAGCGCTGACGAAGGGATAATAGCGATACTCCCCTGTTCATACGCAACCCCATAATAACTGTTTCCCGAAATGAGGCTTCACTCTCCAGGGTCTCCTCTTCGATAACAACCTGCCTCCCGGACTCGATAACTTCACAATAAAGTAACGGGTCCGCAATATTTCGTTTTCTGCAACCACCGACACATGAAACTGCCCCTGCTCCAAAACCATAGTATTCCGCATTTTCCCAGTAGGCTATATTGTGACGGCACTGAAAGCCTGTCTGTGCGTAATTCGATATTTCATACTGGAGTAACCCATTTTCAATGGTCAGCCCCCGGGTTATTTCATCCATTTCCACAAGTATGTCCTCATCGGGCAGCATTATCCTTCCCTCCACCACCATTTTGTGCATGGGAGTCTTTTCCTCCACCGTTAGCTGATAAAGCGAGAGATGCTTTACGCCTAGTGAGATGGCTGTTTCAAGACTCTGTCTCCAGCTCGCCTGAGTTTGTCCCGGTAACCCGTACATCAAATCAAGACTCACATTGTCAAAACCGGCACTCTGAGCCATGCCAATGGCCGCCATCGCCTCCTGCGATGAATGCATACGATTAATTTTTGCAAGTTCAGTATCAATAAATGACTGCACCCCAAAGGAAATTCTATTTATACCTGCACGTTTAAGACAATCCAGTTTTTCTAAATCCACGGTACCAGGATTTATTTCCATCGAGATTTCAGTAGACTGTTTACAGGGAAAGTAACGAGAAGAATGACCTAAAAGTTTGATCAATAGAGAAGCGGGCAAAACCGATGGTGTCCCGCCCCCCAGGAACATTGTGCACAAGGGCTCCACAGTGGCACCTGAGGCCACGCCTTCCATCTCAGCCAAGAGACACTCGACATAACGATCCTGCAACGCCTCCAGGCCAGCATAGGAGTTAAAAGAACAGTAACTGCACTTCGTCGCACAAAAGGGGATATGAATATAGAGAGAGTTTATCATGGGGTAGAGGAGAGTAAATCCTCCATGGTCTCACGACAGCGACTACTGATCTCAGTCATTAGGCCATTATCGGCAAAGGAAAAACTGCCATCACCAATGATTATATGATCAAGGAGTTGAATCTGCATCATACTTCCGAGCAGCGCCAGGGTTCTGGTCAGCTGCAGATCCTGTTCAGATGGATCAAGTGATCCCGATGGATGATTATGGGCAATAATGATTGCAGCAGCATTATGTTGTAAAGCTTTTTTTATAAGCTCCCGAGGATACACTGTATTGACATTAATTGTGCCCTCGGCCACTGTTTCCGTTTGGAGTATAGCGTGTGAGGAATCGAGATAAATAACGGTGAGAACTTCTTTTTTCAATCCACGTAGAGCATGAAGAAGATACTCTCGGACATCGGTTGAAGAGTGAAGATACCGTTTTCCCTGCAACCGGTCCTTCAAGTAACGCCTGGCCACAGCCTGAATAAAATGGACAGCAAATCCATTCTTGGGACCAATTCCCTTAATTTCCTGTAAACCTGTAGGGGACGTTTCGAGCACCAGAGCAAGTGTACCAAACTTTTCTATGGCTGTACGAGCGGCCAACTTACAATCACTTCTCGGGGTACCAAAGGAGAGTAGTAACTCCAGAATTTCAGCATCGGTAAAACCATCAAGACCACGTTCCAGAAAACGGTCCCGAAGACGCTGCCTGTGACCTGCACCTTTTTTCTGCCAATCTTCCTTTTCCATTGGCCCCCTACTAAAAACCTATTTGGATAGTTCCTTTAAAAATAACTCATTTGCAACCTTGGGGTTCGCCTTTCCCTTAGTCCCCTGCATCAACTGGCCCACAAAATAGCCCATAAGCTTAATTTTACCGTCTTTAAAATCAGCTACCTGATCTGGATTAGCAGTAATAATTTCCTGCACCATGGCTAGTAACTCTCCGGTATCTGACACCTGAAGCAGATTTTTTTCCTTCACCACAACTTCCGGGTTTTTGCCCGTTTCCATCATCTCCAGGAAAACCGTCTTCGCTATTTTCCCCGAGATAGTTCCATCCCCTACCATCTTGAGTAAAGAACCGAGTTGCTTTGCGCTCACCTTACATTCCGACACATCGGCGCCTTTCAACTCACGCAGCATTTCCGTCATTATCCAGTTCGATACTTTTTTGGAGTCGGCACCCTCCTTTACTGCGCCCTCAAAAAAATCCGCTAAATCTCGAGAACCCGTTACAATTGCAGCATCATACTCCGGAAGTTTATACTCATCTATAAATCGCGCTTTACGGGCGTCGGGGAGTTCAGGAAGTGTCTTTCTGATCTCTTCAATCCAACTCTCTTCAATCACAATTGGGATAAGATCAGGACAGGGAAAATAGCGATAATCGTGTGCCTCTTCCTTACTACGCATGGAGGACGTTCGATTTTTATCGGGATCCCACTGCAGTGTTGCCTGGACAACCTTCTCTCCATCAAGCAGTACATCACGCTGCCTCCGAACCTCATATTCAAGTGCTGCCTGCACATTTTTAAAGGAGTTCATATTCTTGAGCTCGGTGCGGGTTCCCAGCTCCTTCTGCCCCACTGGCCGTAATGAAATGTTTGCATCACAGCGAAAACTCCCCTCCTGCATATTCCCATCACAAATATCAAGATAACGTAGAATTGCATGAAGTTTCTTCAAGTATGCGTATGCCTCCTCAGGAGCTCGCATATCCGGCTCAGACACGATCTCAAGAAGCGCTGTTCCCGTACGGTTCAAATCAACATAGGAAACAGGTTCAAGCTCATCGTGAACGAGTTTTCCGGCGTCCTCTTCCATATGCATGCGAGTAATGCCGATGACCTTCTTCTTGCCATCCACTTCAATTTCAACTTTGCCAAACTCCACAATAGGAAGATCAAATTGGGACGTCTGATATCCTTTGGGTAAATCCGGATAAAAATAATTCTTACGGGCAAATTGATTAAAGGTGTTGATCTTGGAGTTAGTTGCCAGTCCCATCTTGATGGAGTATTCGACAACCTTTTTATTTAAAACTGGTAAAACTCCTGGCATCCCAAGACATATTGGACAGGTGTGCGTATTCGGGGGTGCACCAAATTTTGTAGAACAGCCACAAAATATTTTTGATTCTGTCTTCAGCTGAGCATGTATTTCCAGACCTATTACTGTTTCAAACTCCATAATTTACTCTTCTTTGCATATAAAAATAGTTTTGGTGAAAATCGACACGAAGATTAAGCCCTTTCAGCTTTATTGACCCACTCTCTAACCCTGAGCAGTTCATCACGCCAGCCATCACTGACACGTACCTCTAAAAATTGACGATAGAGGCCAAGTACTATACGGATAAGTTCCTCAAAGAGATAAATTCGTTCGAGTACCATCCCTTCCCGCTCTTCTGGATCATTATCGTTGCCCGACTCTCCACCGGTCTTCGGTAATTTTACATTCCTGAACTCCATTAAAGCAGCAGCCATGGTAAAATTCCACTCATAATCATTAAAAGCGAGTTGAATTCTAGCCTGTTCCAGCTTTTTCCCCATAACAAGCCCCGTGCGTGCTTCTTGCAATTCGGTTTGTAATCCTCTGCAGATAAGGCTCTCATTTGAGTCCCCCTCCCCATATTCAAGAAGCATATGCTTTTCAAATACGACTACAATATCCCCTTCTTCTGGCAAAGCTACAACCCCGCCACGTTCTTCACTTTTCCACCAGAGCCAGGTCAAAAATTCCTGCCCCAGAAATCGCTTTTCCGCTATAAGATCAACTAAATCCATTTTCTTTTACCCTATAATCCTATACAAAAACATCGGGAGTAATCCTTGCCATCTTCTCTGCATCTTCCTCAGCCAGAATCTGTTCACCGCAAATATATGGTATCTGCTGAATCAAAGAAAGACCGAAGCTTTCCCTAAAAAGATCCTCCAGCATCGCTTGTGCTTTTTTATTTGTCGAGAAAAAAAGAAGAGTTGAATTCTCAAGATTCCAACACAAATCAAACACCGATGGCATAGGAAGAGCCTTTCGCATCAACTCATTCTGAATACGCTCTTTTATCTCAACGCGCATACTTCTTGAGACTTTAGGAATCTGTTTCTCCTTTTTAATCCGCTCTTCTTCCTTTTGAGCAAACTTTTTCACAATCGCCGCTGATACCTTTCTTTCATCGAGACGCATGGAAAGAGTGACGTAATTCCCGGCTGCATAGGAGGCAAATTCAAAATCCGTATCAAACATATTTGTTACAGAGACCCATCCTATCGAATCCTCATCATAGGTCTCATCAATATCCTTGAAGGCAAATGTAACCACACGATCGGCTATAAAATCCCAAATATTTTCAGGAAGCTCACCCTCGACCCCAAAGCGAACATAACTGGCAGTTCCTTTAATAAATCCCATTCATATCACCATTTAAAAATACTTAATTTTAAAAAAAGATAACATACTCTATTCGAGTACCATGGTCACATCAATTTTAGCGGTTAGCCTACCAACCTGACCTGCAGCCCCTCGTCAATTTGATATGGACATTATTTTTTTTTCCACGATATCCTTTTTACACCTTTTTTCCTTGACACAAGAAAAACAAATTTGTATATAGAGGCGCTTCATGGGTCGTTAACTCAGCTGGTAGAGTATCTGACTTTTAATCAGAGAGTCGCGCGTTCGAGCCGCGCACGACCCACCATGAATATATTGGACTTTGTCCCCATCGTCTAGTCAGGTCCAGGACACTGGGTTTTCATCCCAGCAACGCCGGTTCGAATCCGACTGGGGACGCCATATAAAAAAAGGTTCACTTGAGTATTACTCAAGTGAACCTTTTTTTTTGTTTTACTCTTTTTTCAATTTTTAAAGCTGTGTATGGGGGCCGGAATCCTACCACCCCATGCTATAAAACGACCAGATTTATTCACGTTCCTCACTTCCATTATTGGGCTCTTCCCAAACAACCCCCCAAAGCTCACTATTTCACCGGCCTTTTTTCCTGGAACCGGTATAAGCCGAACTGCAGTCGTTTTATTATTTATCATCCCTATTGCCATCTCATCTGCAATTATCGCCGAAATAGTTCCAGCATCAACATCCCCTGGTATAGGAACCATATCCAATCCAACCGAACAGACACAGGTCATGGCTTCAAGTTTTTCTATTGTCAGTGCTCCCTTTTCTACTGCCTCAGCTAAAACAGCGTCCTCCATCACAGGAATAAAGGCTCCACTTAATCCCCCCACTGCCTTTGAAGCAAAGATACCACCTTTCTTAACAGCATCATTCAGAAGTGCCACAATAGCCGTTGAACCTGGTGCCCCCACATCGTCCACACCAATAATCTGTAAAATCTCTCCAACCGAATCCCCTATTTTTGGCGTTGGGGCGAGCGACAGATCTACCACACCAAATTCAACACCAAGTTCTTTTGAAACCTGTCGCCCTATGAGCTCTCCACAGCGTGTCACCCTAAATGTTATTTGCTTTATTTCTTCGGCAATATCATCGAGTTTTAAATTTTCTCTTCCGACTCTATTAATGGTTCTCTCAAGAGAACGTGCGATCACCCCTGGTCCGGATACCCCGACATTTAAAACGACATCAGCTTCCTCAACCCCATGTATAGCACCCGCCATAAATGGATTATCTCCCGGTTGATTACAAAACACTACGAACTTTGCCGCTCCAAAACCACCACTTTCAGCTGTCTGCTCGGCCAGATCCTTCACAGTCTTGCCAACAAGGGCCACAGCGTCCATATTGATCCCTTTATGGCTTGAACCCACGTTTATGGACGCACACAGCCTGCTCGTAACCGCCAATGCCTGCGGCAAGGAATCTATAAAATTCCTATCGCTTTTCGTCATCCCCTTTTCAACATGGGCTGTGAACCCGCCCAAAATATCAACACCAACTTTTTTCGCTGAATTATCAAGGCCTTGCGCAAGTAAAATAAATTCTTCTTTAGTAAAACCTGCTCCTACCAATGCTGCAGGGGTCACTGAAATCCGTTTATTGATGACAGGTATTCCATATTTTACTGCCACCTCTTCACAGGTATCCACAAAATTTTCTGCATATTCAGTGATTTTTTCTTCCACACATTTACATGTTTCCGCTGCGGTTCCTTTTCGACAGTCGAGTAAATTTATTCCCATGGTAACTGTTCGAACGTCAAGGTTCTCTTTCTGCACCATTTCAACGGTCGCCATTATCTGCTCTGAACGAAGCATCTTATCTCCTACTTATTTCGTATAGATACATCTAGTGACATCCCAACTTCATTGGTCGCCATATAGATATCATTATGTTGTAAAACAACTTCCAAAGTTTCGAATTTTGCTAAAAGGTCCAGCTCCTCTCGTAAAACTTTCATCGAAGCTACTTCAGTCAGATCCACCTGGAAAATCATGGTATATCTTTCGTTTAGTTTTGTCGTCACCAAGTCCAACACATTAATATTACGTTTAAAAAAGAAATCACCCAAAACCTTTACCAGGCCTTTTCGATTATCTCCCTGGGCTGTTAATATATACGTTTCAGCTGGTAAAATTTGAACTAATACCTCAGAATCCAAATCAATTTCTTTAACTATCGCCTCAATAGTCGTTTCCGATTCTATTGCACCAAATTCATCCATAAGTATCTTTTTAGAAACTTTTTTATCAAATTCCGCGATAAGGATCATAGTGAAGTATCCACCTAGCACGGACTGATTAAGGTCCGCAAGATCCCCACCTAACCCATATATTACCGTTGCGATATCTGCGATAATCCCTGGTCTGTCCTTAGACATTACAGAAATAACAAACGTTTTGTTAATCATTTTTCCACTCCTCATTAAACACAATATCCGAACCACTATTCATATTTTTTCTTTTAAAAACTGTTCTTTGTACAGTATTGGACTTTTCTGGATAATCAACCACAAAGTGTAAGCCACGAGATTCCTTCCTATGTAAAGCTGACTGTATAATCATCAATGATATCAGTGATATATTTCTTAATTCGGTCATATTATGCGTAACATAAAACTCCCGATAATGCTCTTCAATTTCTTTATTAATAAACTCCATACGTTTTTTGGCAAGAATCAATCGTTTCGTTGACCTTACAATCCCTACGTAATTCCACATTGATCTTCGAATCGCGTCCCAGTTGTGATTAATCAAAATTTCTTCATTTAAATCACGTGCATTTCCACACTCCCACGAATCCACCTGAGGTTCTTCCAGTTCGCCTATATCCTGCCATGTCTTTTTACAATATTTCGAAGCCCTATCAGCGTACACTACTGCCTCCAACAAACTATTACTCGCCAATCTGTTCCCTCCATGCAAACCAGTACAGGAACTTTCACCCAATGCCATCAACCCCGATACAGATGATCGTCCATCTCGATCCACTCGTATTCCACCACACATATAATGTGCTGCTGGGACCACTGGAATGGGTTGTTTTGTTATATCTATTCCCCGGTGAAGACATCTTTCATATATAGTAGGAAACCTATTCTTGATAAACTCTGAATCCCGATGACTAATATCCAAAAAGACACAATCTTCTCCTGTTTGTTTTAACTCCTTATCGATCGCGCGTGCCACAGTATCTCTTGTTGCAAGATCTTTTCTCGGGTCATACCTCCCCATAAACTGTTCCCCATTCGCCCCAACCAGAACCCCACCTTCCCCCCTAACAGCCTCAGATATAAGGAAGTTTTTCTCATCTGGATGATACAAACACGTCGGGTGGAACTGCACAAACTCCATCCCCTCAATCTCGGCACCTGCACGAAAAGCCATCGCAACACCATCGCCAGTCGCTATATCAGGGTTCGTAGTATAGAGGTACACCTTCCCTACCCCACCACTACAAACCACCGTTACCTTGGCAGAATAGGCCTCAACATTACCATCAACCATTACATAAGCACCCACACAGCGACGTCCATCATCTCCACTCTCGACCATTAATAAATCGACCACCATATGCTCTTCAAGGAGTTGGATATTCGCATGATTTCGCACTCCACTCAACAGAGCCCGCTCAATTTCTCGCCCAGTCAAATCATTTGCATGAGCAACCCGCCTACAACTATGTCCACCTTCACGTCCCAGAGAATATCCCGATGAACTTTCCTCATCCCCGACAAAACCAACCCCAAGAGCAACCAACTCTTCAACTCTCTCCGGACCATCCTCCACCACCATGCGAACAACCGCCTCATCACACAATCCAGCACCCGCCCCCAACGTGTCACCGATATGTGACTCAAAGCTATCGTCTTTCTCTAAAACAGCAGCTATTCCGCCCTGCGCCAGATTTGTTGCCGTATCGACATCTCTTTTCTTGGTTACAACAACGACAGAGCCAAACTTTGCGCACTTCAACGCAAAAGACAAACCCGCAATCCCGCTCCCTATCACTAAAAAATCACAATCCATATTACCACCCCACCAATGTTTCACGTGAAACATTGCAGTTAAAATTGGCCAAACATCAAAACGACACTGTATCCGCAAGAAAGGAGAAAGGCAAGAAAAGGCTAGCACTAAACATATTAATCGGTGAGAAAAAAACAAAAACGACAGTTATCAAGTAAAAAGATTGTGGTTAGGGGAGATATGGGATACAAAAACAATAAGTGTTGGATGGTTTTGGCTTTTGAAACAATATAGAGGGAAAAGGTATGGGTCCAGGGAAAATCATTGCTATTGCAAATCAGAAAGGTGGAGTGGGGAAAACAACGTCGGCAGTTAGTCTATCGGCTGCTTTGGCTCGAAGAAAGAAAAAGGTTCTCTTGGTTGATTCTGATCCACAGGGGAATGCAACGACGGGTATTGGGGTAAATCTAAAAGATTGCAAGCACCACCTATACCATTGCTACACCCAGGATTTCCCAGTTCAGAAAATAACAGTTGTCCCCAACGAAAAGAAAAGCCTCTCAGTTTTGCCTTCCGGGATAGACCTTGCTGCTGCGGAAATGGAGTTGTTTCCGGTGGATGACCGTGAGTTTGTATTGAAAGAAATGCTTACTCCGTTAAAAGTCACCTATGATTATATAATAATTGACTGTCCCCCATCACTTGGGTTGTTAACAATAAACGGATTAACTGCCGCGGATTCGGTTCTAATACCGATGCAATGTGAGTATTTCGCCTTGGAAGGACTCTCGCAACTTATCACGACAATACGTTCTGTGAAGAAATCACTAAACAAGTCCCTGTATATTGAGGGCCTTTTACTAACAATGTTTGATAAACGAAACAGGCTAACCTTCCAAGTAGAGGATGAAATTAAAAAGCATTTCAAGGAGCAGGTATTTAAAACAGTTATCCCAAGAAATGTGCGTTTGAGTGAGTGTCCCAGTCATGGGCAGTCAATTATAGAATATGATGTCAAATCCACAGGTGCTCAGGCATACATCAAATTGGCAAATGAATTTCTGAGACGACAAAAATAGGGAAAGAAAATGGTAAAAATGAAAGGATTGGGAAGAGGGGTAGATCTCCTCTTCAACCATGAGGAAGAGGAAGAAAAATATTTTTTATGCGATGTTACCAAAATTGCTCCAAACCAATATCAACCTAGAACTCATTTTGATAAGGAAAAACTAACGGAACTCGCAGAGTCGATAAGAGAGAATGGTATTATTCAGCCTCTTGTTGTCGCTATGAACAGCAATGGAACGTACAACCTTGTAGCTGGAGAAAGACGACTGCGTGCATCAAAGCTCATCGGTCTAGAAGAAGTTCCGGTTGTTGTAAGGGAAATTAATGGTGATGATGAGCTACTTGAACTTGCTTTAATTGAAAATGTTCAGCGCCAAGATTTAAACCCCATTGAAGAGGCAGAGGCGTATGAAAAACTCATTAAAATATTCTCCTACACCCAAGAACAAGCGGCAGAAAAAGTTGGAAAAAAAAGGACAACAGTTACTAACAGGCTGAGATTATTACAGTTACCTGAATACATCAAGGATGATATTGCACAAAAAAAACTCACTGAAGGACACGCAAGAGCACTGTTACGACTTGCTGATGATTCTACTGCGATCAAGAAGGCAAGAGATCAGGTTGTAAGCAAGGCACTGTCGGTGAGACAGACGGAAAAGTTAACATCTCGCATAAAGCAAGAAGGAGCTGTCGCAAGGGACAGAGTACAAAAAGAGACCTCTACCATGATTCCTAAGGAGTTCTCCCACTCACTTCTCAATAGAGTAAGCAACAAATTGCAATCCAAGGTGAAGCTGTTACAAAATGGCAGAAGAGGAAAGCTAGAGATTGAATATTACTCCCTGGAAGATCTAGAACGTCTGGTTGATCTTATTGAGGGTGAATAGTGAAAATAGGTTTCGTTATTTCCTCATGAAAAACTATTATTAATGGAAAATCTGGTGATATTTATGGCTTTATTACAGCTAACCATGATCCCAATGGGAGAAGGTATATCCGTTGCTGATCATGTTGCGAAAATTCAAGAAAGGTTGATTAGAGAACAGGCAAATTTTCAATTGAACGATATGGGAACTTTGATTGAAGGTGATATCCAGCACCTCCTGACCATACTCGGTAAAATATATGAAGTTCCTTTTGAAAATGGTGCTGTGCGTGTGGTAACAAATATCACAATTGATGACAGACGCGATAAAAAAATCCATATCGGAGATAAAACAAACTCCGTATTAAAGAAAATAACCGGCGTAAATAGATGAAAAAAATCGCGAATAAAGCCAAAACAAATCGTGTGACAATATTTCTCTTGTTTCTATTTCTTTCTCTATTCTTGTTTGGGATCAATGCAAATGAACCAGGTCGTGTCCTGGAACAAGCTAAGAACATATGCCTTGATTGTATTGGGATAGGATAGCAATTTTATCACCTCCCCTAAATTTACCGGAATCTGACCTATGGAAACGATGCGTAAGATTGTTCAATTTATAGCGACTCTTTTGAGTAATGGATATTACCTCTTTCCCCAAACAAAAAATATCTATACTGGACCATTAAAAGTACTCTGTTCACCAGGATTAAACTGTTACTCCTGCCCAGCATCAACGACCTATTGTCCAATTGGTGCAATTCAGCAACTTTTGTTGGGTGTCCGTTTTTCACTGGACACAGGTGCATACCTGTTTAGCTCCTATGTAGTTGGAACAATAGGACTTATAGCAACAACAACAGGAAGAATAACCTGCGGATGGCTATGTCCATTCGGTTTAATACAGGAACTACTTCACAAGATACCCTGTGGAACAAAAAGAGAGGTTTATAAGGGGCTCCGTTATATTAAATATTTTATGTTGATAGGATTTGTTTTTCTCTTTCCGCTCTTATTAACAAACGATTGGGGAATGGGAAAACCATGGTTTTGTAAATTCGTTTGCCCAGCAGGGACACTCGAAGCAGGACTTCCCATGTTACTGTTGCAGCCTGATTTAAGGGCCACCCTCGGTTATTTATTTTACAATAAACTGTTTTGGATGATGGTATTTATAGTGTGGAGTGTTTTCACCTCCAGACCATTTTGTAAAACAACCTGCCCACTTGGTGCCTTCTATGGATTATTCAATAAGTTCTCCCTCATTAAACTCAATCTCATTGAATCACGCTGTACTGATTGTGGGAAATGTGCTCAGGTGTGTCCCATGGGGATACAATTCAACGAATCAGTTGGGAGTTCAGAGTGTATAATGTGTATGCGGTGCATGCGAGAAGGGTGTGAATTTGGAGCCATTCACCTCACCATGGGGAACCTTTCCTTAACAGCAAATCAGCGCCTACCAAGGAACCTTAAAGGGACTAAAATATAAATTAATCCAGAATAACTCAAAACTGGTGGAAATGGCCCACAATGTAGGCTAGTTTAGTCAAAGTCAATCTACAAATGTGTTGTAACGCGAGCTCGCCCAGGTAAGTTGCAAATCCTGAGTAACATTTGTATGTATATATTTTATAATCAACTTTAATACGGATAAATATAATGCAGATGGTACACCGTAAAATAAACCTTATCATTCCATTTCTCATTCTTAGTTTCTTTTTTGCAACTGTCTCGGTTGCTAAAATGAGAAGCATTGATGGAAATAATGTGCAACTCCGTTCTGGACCTGGAACCAAATACGCTGCCAAATGGGAATATGGAGATGGTTTGCCCGTAAAAGTTTTAACCCAAAAAGGAAGTTGGGTGAAAGTTAAAGATTTTGAAAATGATACGGGTTGGATTTTTAATAAATATTTATCAAAGACTCCGCATATGGTTGTGAAGGTCAACAAAGGAAAAAAGAAAAAAATCAATATACGAAGTGGCCCTGGGAAGAAATATAAAACAATTGGAAAGGCCTATTATGGGGTAGTTTTCAAAACCTTGACCCAGGAAAAAGGGTGGGCAAAAGTAAAACATGACTCCGGCCTTACTGGTTGGGTAAAAAGAAGCCTGTTGTGGGGATATTGATTCTAATTAAATAATAGAATAAAAAAAAGGCCCTGTTTGCTAGTAGCAAACAGGGCCTTTTTATTTTGCGGAGAAGAAGGCCATCGAACGAGCAAGTAAATACACTACATATTAACAACATATTATCATGCCACAGAGCAAGCATGTACTAAGTACTATAAATACAGAATATGACAGCTTCAATTGAATGGCTGTGTTGTAGGTGCACGAAAACAAAAATGAACCATGACCTGAAGTGTAATGTTTGTGGTGCATCAATTCCAGACAGTGAAAGATAACAACACGAGGTTTGTGCTTGTAATCAAAGACGGACGGAGTCACCATCTCGACGACCATAGATGCCACCACTGTGCAAACTGTACCCCTCTTAAAATTGATGAAGTTACAGCTACCCACTGCGAGCACAATCTGCTGCCAGTGACGAAAGAGGTGGCTCCCTTTCTTTAAACAGTGCCCTTCATATTTTAAGTGTATTCTCTGCGGTTCTCATGCTGCCACTTTAACCGCTGGCAGCAGTGCTGTGTAACTCTCTTCCGGTAGATGTCAAGAAAGATGTCGCTTATTTTAGCCATTCATTTGTTTGAGTTCGACCTCCTTTTTCGCAGGTTTTCCAGGATTGAGATACACGGTCTTCGCTGGTTTCCAGTTTCTCGTTTTGCCT